>Ga0209645_1000033_pt1 | contig 61445 bp, 53 predicted proteins | sample ETNvirenome_6_30_FD_184070 | JGI IMG/M metagenome (GOLD analysis project Ga0209645, IMG submission 184070) | Marine viral communities from the Pacific Ocean - ETNP_6_30 (SPAdes) (version 2) | ecosystem: Environmental > Aquatic > Marine > Oceanic | place: Pacific Ocean | collected 2013-06-19
TCCATTGTTGTACTTCCACCCATTTTATTTTATTTTTTAAAAATTAATACTCATCCATTGTAAATTACCACTATAAGTAATTGTCTTATCAAACATACTAGATTGGTACACACTTTTTAGATTTTCAGCTTCTTTTATTTTACCAAAAAGTTTTAGGTCATCATACCCAAAATTATTTTTCATAAATAATTCTAATTGTTTACCGGATAAAAGAAGGTGTATATTTCTTTCTACCCAGTCTTGAAAATCCATTGTATCCCAGTTTGATGCGTTTCTTTCTTTCATACTACAAATATACGACTTTTTTATTATTTTAGTGTATTATTTTGGAAAAACTTTTATTTCTTTTGTTGTACTTACTAAATCGCCCCACACACTATCTTTTTTATACCTAGTAGCTCTAACTTTATGGTTGTCTATGTAATGATACTCTGTAACGTCTTCGTGGATTCTTGGTTTACCAAAAATTATATAATGCCATCTTACTTCATTGTCTCTTAACCATTGTTCAGTAATTTCTCTATGTTCTTCTTTTCTCGATGTAAAAAATGTGATTATATTACCTTCTTCATACCATTTATTAATTGTTTCTATCGAATTATGGTATGGTTTTGCTGTAGACATTCTTTCAAATTGTTCATTTGGAATGTCATCACAAATAGTCCCGTCAATATCTATAATATAATTAACTTTATTAACTTGTTTTCTAATTTGTCTATACCCTACCATTTTTTTCTCCAAGTATTCATCTATATCATATCTATATTCACCACATGAAGAATATAGACATTTTTTTTGGATTACTGTTTTTTTATCTTCTGTTAAATAAACTTCGGTTATACTATTTGCGTAATGTTGTGTGTAAATTAATATTTCTTCCATTTTATTTCTTTTTATCTATTTTTTTAATTATTGTTTTTTCCATTGCTATTATAACTCTTTCTAGTTTTAGTATTTGATTCTCTAGTTGGATTATTTGTTCTCTTTTTTCTCTTCCTACCTTTGCCTCCCAAATTAACCATCCGAAGGCTACTACTTCTAAAATAAATAATGCTATTAATAATGTTGTGTCGTTCATCTTATCTCCCTACTTCTTTTATATATTTTTCTTTTGTGTCTTCCCATGATAAATCAATAACATCCCAATAAAATAATTGTTCTGGTTTAATTCTATCTTGTTCGTGCATATTTTTATATCTCCTAATTGCTTTCTTTTTCCACCACTTATCTGTATATGGAATGTCGTCTTGGAATTTTTTCTTCATTTTTAGGTCTTTCTCTTCTATCTCTCCCCTTAAAAACTCAGAACCATTATCATACATCATTGCAAGATAGACCCCTCTCTTGAATCCGTGGTCATAATCTGAACCCTTTATACCACAATGTTTAAAAACCTTGTTAAGAATGTTCTGTTTAGGTCCTGTAGCACTTATAGCTTTCTTATGTTCTTCTGGGTGGTTATCTTTCAACCATTTGTTCCAAGGTAGGTAAGCACTATCATCTGGTTTTAATCTCACCTTACCAGATGTTTCACCCATTGTTTTAAAATGTGGCATTCCATTATACATTGAGTTAATTCCATATAAAGAGGTTGTTCCCACAGCGATTAGTTTATCACCATATTTTTCTTCCCAAGCATCTCTAATAACTTTACAAGTAGTTAATGCTGCGACTAACTTACCCATTAACATATTATAACCACCTGGTTGGGTGGAGCATATAGTTGTTGCTATAGCGGTATTATTTAATTTATGTTGGTCGAATTTGTTTGTTTTATCCCAACCTATGTAGGCATCTCTAACTTTAATACTAGTAACATCAGACCCTAAACATATCAAACCAAGGACTTTATTAGTTTTTCTATCTCTAACCCAGAATTTCATGTTTCGTCCTGGATTTGCAACCCATTCCATTGTATGGATAAGTTTACGATAGTTTACCCACTCAGTAACACCCTTTCCTGGTGTTGCCATTTCCACATAAGGTTCTAGTGACTCTATTTCTTTAATGGTTTTTTCTAGATTAGTAATGTCAGTTGGTGCCCATAAATTGTTTTGGTATGTGGCTAACTTTTTCTTTACCTTAGACATTTTACCACCCTTATTCATTTCTTGCCACTTTTTATAAAGTGTTTGTTCTTCTACAGACATTTCTTTAAGCATATCAAGATTGTCTATTAAGTTTTGTTTTTGACCTTCAAAGTCAAAAATCTCTTCATTTTCTATAATATCAAATATTGTTGTTTGTTCTCCCATGGTTTAATAATAAGATATTTTGTTGGTGTTTTCAAGTTTTATTTACTTGTCAAATCTTAATATTTATGTTTAAAGAAAAACAAATGGCTTGTAAAAATTGTAAAGAAAAAACTTCTAAATATTTAAAACAGTTAAATAAGATGGGTGCAAATGTTAATTTTGACACCGAAGCTAGAAAAAAACAAATCTTAGAGAAGACTTGGGACTCTTCAATGGGTAAACTTAGGATGTGGGAACGTTTGGTTATAATTCTATTTGCTTGGATTCCTTTGATAATTGGTTACTTCACTATAATTAGATTTATAGTTTCATTCTTCTAACTAAAATTTTCTTTTGTTTTTAAATTCATTAGTAACTCTTCTTCCTCTTTTGTTAATGAATTAGGTATTTTAACTTGTGGTTTAATTATTAAGTCTCCCTTACCTCTCTGAGAATTCATTCCTTTCCCCCTTACATTAAAACTTTCGGTAACTTTACTAAGTGGTGGTATTTTTGCTTTTAGAGGCCCACTAAAATGTGGTATTTCTAAATCTGTGCCCAATAACATGTCTATTATTGGTATTTCTACATCATACACCAAGTCTCTGTCTAAAACTTTAAAGTGGGGATGTCTTGCAATTACTACTTGTATATTTAAATCACCTGGAATACCACCATCAATTTCATCCCCATGATTTCTAATGGTAAACACTTGACCTGTCATTAAGTCCACAGGGATTCTAAAGTCTACAGTTTGGGGTTGTTTAGTTTGGCCTATACCACCACAACCCCCACAAGCTTCAACTACTATTTTACCAGACCCATTACATTGGGGACATTGTTCCCTTTGGATTTGCCTAAAAAAAGCATTACCTACGGCTTTTTCTACAAACCCCCTTCCCTTACACATATTACACGGGTGTGAGTTACCACCACTACCTCTACAAGTTGTACAATTTACCTGTCTATTATATCTTAATTTTTTAATTTCACCAAAAAATACATCTTCTAAGGTGACAGTTAACGGTATATTTAAACTTCTACCCTTTTTTTGTTGTCTTTGTTGTTGTCTCCCACCAAAAAATTGATTGAATATGTCGTCCATGTTTGGACCTCCTCCCTGTCTACCATGAAATGGGTTATTTAATTTATTATCATACTCCGCACGTTTACCACCATCACCTAAAGTATCGTAAGCTTCGGATAGTTCTTTAAATGTATTTTCATCACCACCTTTATCTGGGTGATGAGTTTTGGATAATTTCCTAAATGCCTTTTTTATCTCATCTTGAGTGGCATTTCTATTGATATTTAGAGTTTTGTAATAATCTTTATTCATATGGTTTACGATAGAAATAAATATAAAATTGTTTTATTTAAAAATGGTGAAAGAAATAAAGTTTTATTTTCTTCCAACAGTAAAAAAAGTATCTTAAAGAAATATACTAAATTTATTGAAGAAAAAAAGCCTAAATTCGTAATGGAATATATTTCACGTAAAAAAGTTATGTTTGAACTTGCCGTTGTAACCAAAGAGTCCACAACTGATAGTTTATATGTTAAAGATTCTGTTGGTAGGACAAGAGAGATTACTCTAGGTGATTCTGATTATAGATTTATAAAAATGTTACCTTACTGGAAAGAGGAAAAGATATATGACCACACCTCCCAAACTAAAATTAATTTTGTCACTTTAATGAAAAATTATTTAGAGGATAAAGAATTTAAACAAGTTTTTACCCTAAATAATAAAGTTATAATTCAAAAAGATAGTAACTTCAATGTTTTTAGTTTAAAAACAGTTTCAGACGCTCTTAGATTATTAACTGTAATAGAGTTAGAGTTTTTAAATGATGGTCGGTATGATTGTTTATTTGTAACTGATAACAGTACTGTTCAAAGAAAACAGTTATATAATTTACTAGAATCTGTTGGTTATAAACGAGAATTTTTAAGAAAACAATATACTTATTAATCTTTAATAAAAATAAATTCTACGTCATTAATATCTATTGATAGTTTATTTTGATTTCTATCTACTTTTATTCTAACGTAGTCTTCTATTTCTGATAATATCTCTAAAAATTGACTGCCTTTTATGTGTAATTTAATTTGTGTGGTATTGACGTAGGGATTTAACTTTAAATTTTCAGCAATTGTTGCGCAGTCTTCTAGAATTTTAGACTGTTTTTGATTTTGTTCCATATCCCTTTATTTTCTTTATTTTCTAAGTTTTCTTTGGTTTGGGTGTATCTATTTACCACTTCCTGGACACTAGTTTTTTTTATTTCCTCTATTATTTTTTTCTTATGTTGTAGGATTTCCTTCTGGTCCTTCGAGACTTCCCGACGGAACCATTCCTCTATTTTGTTCTTCTCCATTTAAATTAATTTTATTAAAATCAAAGTTTAATTTTCTTAAAGAATCTACTGGATTTTCTGCAAATACTTTTTTTAATTCTAACATTTTCAACTCTAAAAGATTATTTTTTTCCTCCACATCTGTATTCCATTTAATAACAGCTTTTATTTCCTCTATTAAAATATTACAGTCTTCTTCCGTAAACACACTAAAAAAAGAAACTAGTTTATGTGTTTCATTACTATTCCCCGGTTTAATTTGTATTTTACTACCTCTACTAGTTATAATCTTCTGGTCTTCCCAACCTATAGGTATTTTTAAATCTACAACAACAAAATTTTCATGCATTCTAATACTATTAAAAGTATCCCCAAAAATTGATATTTGTTTGTATAGTGTCATTTAATTTATTATATATGTTATAGTGTAAGCTACACTTACCCCCAGTAATAAAGCTTCCTGGTATGGTAAATTATAAGTTGTTGGTTCATCCGCATATAGTTTTCTTATTAACATAATAATATTCCTCACTATAACTAATAAGGAAAATATAAAAAGAAATGTGAATATCCAATGTTCCATTTATTTTTTACTTTCTTCTAGAATTTCTTTTCTTAGAGTTTGTAATACTGATTTTAATTCTTGTGCTGATTTTCTAGCTCTAATACCTGCACTTTTATTTTTTTTATCAAAAAATTTTTCAGCGTCTACTTTAATAGATGTTACTAGTGTTTCTAATTGTGTTAATGTTTCCATATTATTCTTCTTTATTTTCTTTTTCATTTTGTTGGTATGATTCCCAAGTTACAAAACTTTGGTTTACCATTGTTAATTTATTTATGAGGTCTAATGATTTTTCTAGTTTATCTTCGATGCTCATATCTTGTACATTAAGAATCCTTTCTAATTCAGATTCTAACTTTTGTTTTTGTACTATTAATTCATTATTTATGATATTAATTATTCTCATATTTTAATTTTAGTCAATTATTATTTAACTGTCAAGCTTTCATTTAATAATACATATACCTCATATAACATATCCAGTTCAGACTTGGTTTTAGATGTATGTAATATAAAAAGTATAGTTAAAAAATATCTTAATTTTTCTAGGTGTTCATCATTTTTCTTATTATAGAAAGATTCGTAAAAAAAATGAAAAAAATAGTCGTAGTGTGTACCTTCAGTGTTAAATACTATATTCTCTTTTTTAAAGTTATTTATAGTTTTTTCCCAGCACCAGTTAAAGTGTCCTGTGATTTCCTCATCAGTTTTTATAACATCAATACCTAAGTAGGTATCTTCTACCAGATTGTATAATGAATTTAAATAATCACCAAATAAACTTACTTTAGAGACATTAATATTATGTGCCTTAACCCATAAATTCATATCTTCGCGGCTTAGCGGTTGAGTCACGTATTTAAAAAATTGTTCTGGCAATAATCGTCTTCTTTCCATATCTTCCATAGTTTTAAAGATAGGTACTGAGATTACTAGAGGAAATAGTGTTATTGTGTTTTTTTGTTGTAAGACCACAATTTTTTCATTGTATCCATATCTTTGTTAACACCTTCTTTTACTTGTTTTACTTTTTGTACATCTGGTGTATAACCTCGTAAATTAGTCATAGAAGCTTTTTCATCTGCTATTTTCTCCGCTCTTCTTTTTTTAGATTTTAACATTTTTTCACCTAAGTCACTTGGTACTACATTACCTAGAGCTACACCCTCATCATCAGTTTGTGCGTTTCCTGTTTCACTAGAACCCTCTAAATATTTAGTTAGTCTTTCCATGTTTTGATTATTTACATCAAAATCTATTAATCCTGGGTACGCAAAATCATCAATAAATTCTTGGTCTTCATCATTATTTCTATAATATTGGTATTGTCCGTCAGCGTTAGTTTTTGACATTTCTTGATGTGGGAAAGCTGGACTTTCATTACCTTCAAAAGTTTCGTACTCTTTGAATTTTTTGTCGGTTTCTTTCATCGCTGCGTCATTTTCTTTTTTAGATTTTTTAACAGCCTTTTCATAAGTGTCGTAACCTGGATGTCTTTTTACATTCTTAGCTTCTTCTAATTTATTTTTTAATTTTTTACTTACTAGTTTTTTAATTGTGTCTGTAGTTGTTTCATTTACTTCTTTTTTAGTGTCTATCACTTCTTCTGTTGGTTTGATAACGTCTTTAATCATACCATCAATAGTATTTTCCAACACCATTTTTTCTGCCATCTCATTAGCAACTGCTTTTAAAGATTCCTCAATAACAGATTCCATTGTTTCATTCCCTACTTCATTAGTTCTTCCTTTTCTGAAGTTTTTTCTATCTTCTTCTATTTCCATAGCTTTCATTTCTACCCCTTTATTATCTCTAGCTAATGTATGGTTTTCACCAATTCTTTTAACTGCTTTACTGATTATTTTATCTAAATCCGGACTTTGTGCTAATATTGACATAATTTCTTTTTATTATAAATATCTATTTATTCGTATTTTCCACCAACATTTGACCCCATAGTATATATTTGTCCTATTGGTGTGTTCATTTTACCTGTCCCAACTAAACTAGTTATAGGAGATTTATAGATACTTCTTCTTATAATCTCTTCTATTTCTTTCTTAACTAGTTCTTTTATGTAAGTTTTATCTTTACCTGTTTTTTTTGCTACTTCAGTTATCGCAGCTTTAACCATTTTATTATCTGTTAATTCTAAAGCGTTAATATCACCCTGATTACAATAAGGGAAAGTACTACATTTTTTCTTTACTTTTACAAATTTTCCTCCTGGCCATTGTGTTTTTGCTTTTCCTCTCCAGTTTTTTTCATCTTTTGCCCACATTTGTGGTGTGACATATGCACCAGAACTTGCAGCTGTAGTTGCTTCATCAAATTCTTCTTGTTTCTTCTTTTTTTTCTTTTTCTCCCCAGCAAATCTAGGGTCAAATCCCATAGGTGCCACAAAAGCTCCAGCACTTGCTGCGGTAGTCGCTTCATCCATTTCTTTTTCTTTGGTTTTACTCCATTCCTCATGAGTCATTTCTGGATGAATCTTTTCACAATCATGGTCTTCATCTAAAATAGCTTTATAACCCATAGGGTCTTTACTTATTGCTTTTTTTAATGCTTTTTCAAAGTTATTTTTTATCCCCATTATTTTACTCTTTTAATTTCTGATTGCCACATACTACGTCTAAACCAGAATGTTTTATATAATTCTAACATTACCTTACTAACTATATCTACGATTTCTGCCCTAGTATTTCTCCCTTTTTTAATTTCATCCGCTACAACTTTTTGTACCTCGTTTTTAAACTGGGGTTTATTCATGAAATCTTTTATCTCTTTACGAGCGATTCTTTCGATTTCTCTTTTATCTGTGTTAGTTAATGCCATATACTATAAATACTACTTAACGTTGGATACGACCCAAGAAGCAGTAACAATTGTTGCAGCACCTAAAAAGAAGTGAACTACAGGTTTATTATACCATTTAGGTTGTAATTCTTTTGTTAAATCTATATATAAATCTATTCTTTGATTTAAGAGGTTTGTTTTCTCACCCATAAAAGCTATATGTAAACTGTCTTGGGTGTGTAATGTTTTGTAATTTACTAGTTGTGTTTTAAGTAACTTAATTTCTAATTTCTGTAAACTATCAGTTTGTTCATAAACCTGGAATAAGGAGTCCATTTCAATTACTTCTTTTTCTGTAAAAGTGTGAGTTTGTGATAGTACCCATACTGGAGTAAACAATAGTAGTATTATTATTAGTTTTTTCATTTTTTAAGTCTATTTTTTAAGGAATTAGTTGCCTGTTTTCCTGTTTTCTTTTTAACTACCGGTTTTTTAGTTTTAAGTTCTTTGAGTTCTTTATCTGTATCCGCAATCTTTTTCTTTGTCTTCTTCTTTTTCTTTTTTACATTCTCTATTTTTTTATCAACTTCTTTGGTTTTCTTCTCGTTAGATTTAATATTTCTTTTAATCTTTTTAACTTTTTTACTGCTGTTAGCGTTCATGAACCAAACAAACCCTATAAAGAATCCAATGATACCAACTATAAATTTCCATGATTTTTTTAAAAATTCCATATTACTCGTTTTCTTCCTCCATCTTTTTAGTTGATTTTCTATCAGCTAATACAGCTGCCCATTTTGCAGAAAAAATCTGATAATAATCTTTTAACTTATTAAGCATCTCTAATGCTTCACTATCTATTTTAACCATACTTCCAGTTATATAAACACCATTTTCTTCACCTACACTGTAAAAAAATTCAGTATCAAACTTAACTAAAACACCAGACCACTCTACGTTATTATCATATATATTTAAAGCGTTATAGTCTACTAAATCAGAAACTTGTTCTATGAAGTCGTCCATAGTTTCTTGGTAGGTATTTTTTTCTTCGTCCGTTAAAGTTATGTCTGAAGTGGTGTATCCATGAACAATAATTTTTCCACTAGATACGTCATATTCTTTGGTTTTTTCTTCTTCCCTATCTAAAGTAATATCTTCAATATCTGTGACTTGTTCAGTTAACCTTCTAGATTTGTTTAATAAAGATTTCATTTCGTCGTATCTATTATTAGTATACTCGGTATAATCTTTTATGTTATTTATTTTTTTCATAATATTTCAAAATTAAATGATGGGTTTATGTCTGTCCAATATTCATTATAATTACTTCTAGATACTATACCTTTAAAATTTTCTATACCATCAACTAAAACGTTGTGACCTATAAATTCATTAGGTATATTTTTATTTTTACATATTTTATCTATTAGTTTTTTAGTTGTTTCTATTTGTTTATCAGTATATTTATCCCAAAACAGTTTATTTCTCCATTTTTTAGAGAATGTTTTACTACTATAAATATCCCCCAACCAATCAACATACTTACCGTCAGTACTTCTTCTTTTTAACCAACCCCTATTTTCTAAACACACTACAATAACACCCTCGTTTCTATAACCAAATAGATAGTGTTTAGAGACATCTTTGTCCGTTGGTTTATGAATTTCACCTTTTTTATCTATTATATAATTTGGTATTTTTTCGTATTTACCGTTATTTCTAAATTTTAGTCCCTTTAAGTAATTTTTAATGTCTCTATTAGTATTACATAACAGTATTTGATTTATCTTATCTTCCCTTATATCTAAGTGTTTTGTTGTCATCTTCCTGTTCTTTTTTACTAATATTAAGTGCTTCTGCTAATTTTTCAAGTTCTTTTTCAGTAGGATTTATTGGTTTTACTTCTTCAATTATTTCATTTTTACCTACTTCTTTACTTAAAGCTATTAGTTCTTCTTCTTCTAAATCATCATTAGTTTTAATAACCCTCACATCTTTTTTACTGTCTACTATTAAAGTTTGTGTGGTGTCTGTTAATCTATCTAATGGGATATCTGTCTCGTCGTAATGTAAACCATCATTACCGTTTTGACCTATGATATTCATTCTTTGTTCATCTATATCCATCTGTTTTTCTTCTGATGTATAATTTATATAATTTTCTAAGTCTTCAAAGTATTGGTCATCTATAACTTCCTGTTCAAATAGTTCTTCCTCTTTAGTTTCATCTTTTTTATCTTGTCTTGCAAAAGCTTCTGACACTTCTTCCATAGTATATGGTGTATCAAATTCTAAACCGTCTGGTTTTGACATTTTTACATCTTTAGGGTCAATCCCACTGGTTTGGACTATGAATTCTTCTTTTTTTGGTTTTATTTGTGCAAATGCGAAATTCGCTGCTACGACTAATGCGATTGCTAGTGGGTCAAATACAAATATAATTAATAATAAAAACCAATTAACTACCTCATTCATTGGTTTACCGGTAGTTTCCGCTAAGTATTTTAAAGGTCCTAATTCTCTTTCAGCTTCGTTACTAACTTCTTTATCTAACAATAATACATCAGTTGAATTTATAGAGTCAAGAACAGCTTCTAATTTTATGTTAATCTCATCTCTATCTTTTATTGTGTTTTCTAATTCTTTTTGTAAAGCTCGTCTTGTAGAACTAGAAGTTGTTGTAATTACCTGTTCAGCCTCTTTATCATAATACGATACTGAACTTGGGTTTGATAGGGATATTCTTAGTTCTGAGATTGATTGGTTTAATTGTGTTTTTTCGAGTGTTAAGTCCGTTTTTTGTTCTTCAAATCTAATTTGTTTTTGGTTTATTATTGCTAAAGATTTGTCTAATAACTCAGATTTAGTTGCTGTTTCTTGATATGCTCCAGATAGGAATCCATATATACCACCACTAGTAATTAAGATAAGTATAAAACAGGCTAATGAAAGATATATTTTTAAAGCTCTGTTAATTGTGTCCCAATATTGATATAAGAGTGAAGCTACTACAAGTTTTGCGAATTCTAGTGAACCTGCCATTATTATTACTTGGGTGGAAGCTCCGGCGAATAGTTTACTTAATCCAAACACTGAATAGAAGGCTGCTGAACCAGATACTGCCAATGCAGATAACGCAATTAATAACGGAAAAAGTCTTTTTTTCATTTTTATCTTTATTGATAAATATTAATCACCCAGGTATTCTAACAGTTGGTAGCTGTCATTTCTTAATTTTCTTAATACTTTTTCTTTTATTTGTCTTACTCTTTCTTTAGTTAGACTTAGTCCGTCCCCAATTTCTTGTAGGGTCATCGGTGTACCACATAGACCATAATAGTCTATAATAATGTTTCTTTCTCTTTCATCTAGACTAGACATTAATTTATAAAGTTCATCTTTTAAATTAACTTCATCTGCAAAAATATCTTCAGGATTTTCAGCATCTGGATTAACTAATATATCTATGAGAGTATCACCTTCTTCATTTATTGGTCGGTCATAGTTAATTGTTACTGGTAACATAGCAAGTTTACTGTTCCACTTTTCTATTTCCTGACTAATTTTTTTCTTTTCTCTTTGTAGTTCTTGAATTATGTTCACCGGTAGTCTTATAGTCCTAGCGTTTTCGTTTAGACATTGTAGTATAGATTGTTTAACCCACCAGACAGCGTAAGAAATAAACCTAAAACCTTTATCCCAATCAAAGTTTTTTATCGCTTTAAGTAAACCATAATTACCTTCTGCAATTAAATCAGAAAGTTCAACCCCTTGTCCTTGATAGTCTTTCGCTACACTAATAACAAATCTAAGGTTTCCCTCTAGTAATTCTAAATGTACTTCTTCTCTTTTTTCTATCGGGGTATTCTTATCTAACATTATTTTAGCTAATTCTTTTTCTCTAGCTGGTGTTAGTACTTTTCTTTTTCTCACATCTTTTAAGTAATGTGATATTTCTGCCTGATTTATAAATGTATTTTTTGCCATTATATTAATTTTTATTAGTTACTATACTATAGTACAATAAGCGTACCATTTAATATTAACTGACTTTTTGTCAGATATATTATATGTGTACAAATATAAAAAATTAATTTGTGGCCAACAAGGATTTGTTGGTTTATTTTATATGCAGTAATTTTTTTGTATTAATTCTAAAGCCTCTTCTGCTGTTTCATAACCTGCACCAGCACTAAATATTTCTTGATTCCCATCAACATCTTCTATTATCATTACTGGAGTATTACTAACTTTATCTGGATGTTTGTCAGCTAAATCATGAAATTCCCATCTATTAGCAGCATTTTCTTGATTAACCGTATAGTCAGGTGGTATTTGTGCTGTAATACATTTATTTTGGTATTTAATAAGATTGTTGTCGAATAATTGTTGTATTTCTTGACATGAAGGACAAACAGCTTCTGTCATTAAAGTTATTTTATATTTACTAGTATCTAATTTCATTTTTTTTACTTGTTAAATTTATTTAAAAATTCTTTTTCTTCTATAGTTAAACTATCGATTCCCTCTTCTATTATTTTATCCAAAAGTCCGTCAATGGTCATTGGAATTAACTTTGTTTTTTTAAAATTACTAATATTTTTACTTTTGTCAATGTCTTTCTTCAACTTTTTTACTCTGTCGTTAACTATTGATTGTAACTGTTGAGTTAGTATCTCAGCAATTTTAGGGTCTATGTTTTTATATTTTGGTTTTGCCTTTCCAAACAAATGATTTTTTAAATTTTCGTCCATTCTATAAGCTAGTTTTCTAGGTTTAGGCATTAGAAATAGAGTATTTATAAATGGTGAAAGAAATTCTTTTAGTATTTCATCTATTTCTTCAAAAGACAATCTAGATTTTACACACATTATTATTACATGGTCTCCGGTAATAAAAGTAAATTCTTCTTCAGTAACTATAGTCTCCATAACATCTCTAATATTATTAACTACTTCAGAATTTTTTTCAATCATACTCCAATTACCGAACATAAATAAAAGGTATTGTTTAACTCTTGGTCCCATACTTATAAATATTTATTTTAATTTAGAAATATTACTTTCTTTAGTGATTGTTATTATATTATCGGACCACTCTCTTACTAAAGGATTATGTGTGATTAAAAATATATTTTCAAAATAATCTTTAACTCTACTAAAAAATGTACCTACCTGGTCAAGATTTTCATTACTTACCTTACCCAATACTTCATCAAATACAGTTATGTTTGGTCGTGGTAGACAAGATACCTTAGTCAATACCGTTCTAATAGCAAGAGATGCTAGTGTTTTTTCAAAACCACTCCCAGTAACTAATAATTTTTCTACGCCAGTATTATTATCTACCATCCAAAACTCTACTTCATTTTTATCACTAACCCTTATTTCAACCATAAAATTAGTTACGTCGGATAATAACCTCATTAATTCACTATTAAGTTTTGGTACGACACTTTTAACTATTGTTTTTATTATCCCATTCTTACCAAATACAGTTAAATAAGCTCTAAAAATTTCTTCAACTTCATTTTCTTTTTTAATTTTACTTATCTTAGTATTATGTTCTACTATAGTGTCTTCTGCTACTTTTATCCCACTAATATTACTTTCTATATCTCTTATTAAAGAATCCTTATTTGTTTTTAATACATCTATGGTGGAGTTAGTGGTTAATATTTTTTTATCTATTTCCGCATTTTCTTCAAGTTTATTTTTATTACTTTCCCATTCTTCTAATTTATTTCTTAACTCCCTTATATCTAATTCTTTTTTATTTATCTCTAATACTAATCTTTCTTTTTTTAACATTTCTTTCTCGTACTCATCAAAAATTGTTTTTTTGGTGGTGAGCTTATCTACATCTTCATTTAAGTTAGTTAGTTTTATTTCTTCCTTATTTATTGTAGTGGTTAGTTGATTTACTTCTTTTTTTAAGGATTCAATCTCATCTGTATGGTCTACATCTTTTAAAGGTTGTTTACAAGTAGGGCATATTTCTGCCTCTATTAAATTTTTTAATGTTTTATTTAAATTTTTTAAATTAGTTGTATTTTGTATCTTTTTATGTAAGGTGTTATCCCTTTCTTTTGTCTTATGACTTAAAATTTCTAAGTCTATCTCTTCTGGAATTTCTTTGTCCCCATAAGCTTTTAATTTTAAATCTAAACTTAATAAAGTTAAATTATTTTCATCTAAATTTTCTTTTAATAACCTAGGATTTACCTTCTCTATTTCACTATCTATATCAATAAATTTTTTACTTATTAATTCATCCCTATTTTTATTGTTCTTTAACAGTTCAACCTCTACTTTTTTTAGATTTTTTTCATTCTCTATGTTATTTTGTGTTAAGGTATTTTTTGTTTCCTCTTCTTTTTTAATACCTTGTTTTAAATCTTCAATATTATAAACATTAGATATTAATTTTTTTGACCAAGCGGAATACATTTCTTTACATGTTTTTTCTTTGTCTTTTAAAACTTCTAGACCTATAAATCTACTTAAAACATTACCTCTTTCTGTAGGTTTTGACTCTATAAGTGATTCTAGATTACCAGCAGTAGATAAAACTGTTAGTAAAAAATCATTCATAGTACCAATAGATTCCTTTATAAACTTTTCCGTTTCTCTTCTTTGTTCTCCTGTAAAATTTTGTAATGAACCGTCTTTTTTTCTTTCTAAAAACTCTAAACTAGTACTAACAGACCAATCCCCTTTTTTTGTCTTTCTTCTTTTAATTTTTCTAACTATAATATAATCTTTCCCATCTATTTCAACTTCTCCTTGAACGAAAACTTCATTACTTTTTCTAAATCTATTAAAAATATCGATTGCTTTAGTAGTTTTAGTTGTGGTATTAAAGAATAAGAATAGTATTAGGTCTACAGCTAAAACGGATTTACCTCCAAAATTGGGTGGGTTAGAGTCTATGACGGTAATGCCTCCTAGTTTTTCCACATTTAGTGTGTTATTATCCCCAAATGATAAGAAATTGGAAAATTTTATATTTTTAATATATACTCTTTTGTATTTGGTGTCCATTTCGACTTCATCCGCAATTTTTGCGTTTACCTTATCATCTAATCTTTTCAACAAATCTATATCCACTCTCATATCATTTGCCATAACAAATTGTGACATGAGATTCCTTTGATATGTGGTGTCCATTACATTTTGTTCTAGGTCTATATCTAGTTCGTTTCCTGACTTTCTATCAATAGCTCTAGTAAGGACTGTTACATTCTTAGAATTGTATTTGTTTTGAAAGTAACTTCTAACTCTTTTAATTCTTTCTTGTGTAAAATTTTCTGGTATGTCGTCCCATGTAACCTTAATGAAAGGATTTTCTAACTTATCTATTTCCATGTCTTAAATATCGTATATTTATTAGTATAAATCAATATGAAGTGAAAATTAGAATAACCGAAAATCAGTACACTAAATTAGTTAAGGAACAGAGGTTTAATATAAAAAATCTTCCTGACCCACTTAAAAAAATAGCGGAAGCTGTTATCAGTAGATTAACTAAACCTAGTCCTAATGATTATAAAATATTACGTGAGTTATCTAGAAGTAAATTAGAAAAAGTTTTAAGTTACATTCCTTCCAAATATAAAGATAATAATGATGCTCCAACATTGTACCCAATACCCACTTTACCAAAAAAAATTAATAGTTGTTATGGGTATAGAACTGCTACTGGTACTAATAGATTACACAGTGGTGTGGATTTGGATACTACTGGTTTAAGAAATGACCAACCTCTTATATCTGCATGTGCGGGTATTGTTAGTAAAGCTAGTGATGATGGTGGTGATTGTGGTGGTTTTATAAAAGTTGATTGTAATAATGGGGATGCTGTTGGTTATTGCCATATGAAAGTTGTTAATGAAAAGTTGTATGGTTTAAAAATACCTAAAGGTTTTCCTGTTGGGGTTTCTGGTGGTGGTGAAGGTGACCCAGGTGCTGGTAATTCTATGGGTCCTCACTTACATTACATTATTTGGAAGGGTGGTAAAAAAGTTAACCCTATAAATGTGATGGCTGGTGGACATACTATTCCTGCTGGTGGTAGTGAAAATAGAAAGGGTAAGTATTGTGACCCTAACGCTAGATAGTTTTAAAATAATCTTTAAAAATTTTTCCTTTATATTTTTCTAGTTTACTATAAAGTTCCCCATCTTTTTGTTGTTTAATGTCTTCCATTAATACATCTATATCATTTTGTGTTTTAGGCATTAGACCAACTAAAATTTCTGTAGGTACTTTGGTTGGTACTGTTTTCCAATACCTACAAAGTTGTATATATCCTAGGTTAACACCTATATTTTTTGTTATTTTTAAATTAGTTGAAAATTTTAGAATAGTAAGTATGGTTATTAGTAGTGGGTTTTTAATTACTTCTTTTATTTTTACCTTAATGTGTCCCATTGTTTTTCTTTTAAACTCATTAAATTCTTTTCTGGTTAGCATTTTAACAAAAGTATCTTGAGTATCTTTAAACTCTGTTGGTGATGATAAGTATTTTTTTTGTAGAAGAATAGTAGACATTCCGTTGAAGTGGTTGTATTGTACTGGTACTTTTTTTATTTGCTTTCCTAGATTTAGTATCTTTGTAGAAAACATTACATCCTCAAATCCCCAATAATAACTTTCATCATACCCATCTATTTCTAAAAATTTTTCTCTTTCTAAAACTACTGGTACTTCTTTTAGATATTTTTTTTGTTTTATAATTTGTAGTGGTTCAATATCTGTATGTAACTCAGGACCCACCATATATACTTTTTCAGTTAATTGATTTGTTAGTTTTTTAACCCAATTATTATCTAGTATTTCACAATCATCATGAAAAAGTGCAACGTACTTACTTTGTGAATTTATTACGCCCGTATTAAAAGCTTTGGGTAAATGATTGGGTAAAGATTTTATTACATTTATTCTTTTATTTACCACATTTATATAACCTTCATCTAATAAAATATCTTTAACGTTTTGGTCTGGACTATTATCCACAACTATTAACTCAATCTGCCAACCTATATGGTCAGTTGTACTCATAATACTGGATAAAGTTCTTTCAGTTAAAAACTTATTATTTAATCCATTTGTAATTACTACACAAGAAATACTATTATTTACCATCCACCTTTTATTGCTTTAACAATATATTCTTTATCCTCTTTACTTAACCACCATCCAACTGGTATACAAATCATTTCATTAACTAACTTATCTAAGTTTGGTAAATTTCTTTTATATTTTTCTACACACGAGTGTTTGTCATTACGTTCATGTATTCTACTAACCATTATACCTTTTGATTCCATCATGTCCATAAATTTTTTTTGATTTTTAACCCTGATTGTATAAATCCAATAAGAACATTCGTTTTCACTTTTTATTAATTTAAGATTTTTTAAACCCCTTAATTCTTTATTATAGTAAAGAGCATTTTGTTTGTGTTTTTCTAAAATACTTTCTATGTGTTTAAAATTACACAATCCTATGGTCGCAGAAATATCATTCATATGAAATTTAAATCCCCATTCAGGTATATCATTTTCACATCTAAAATCTTTCCTATTATCCTCCCTATCAATACCATACCACCTTAAAAGTTTTGCTCTTTTATAGTATCTATTATTTGGTAGAATTAAACACCCCCCGTCAACTGTTGTAAGGTGTTTAATAGCTTGAAAACTATAAATAGTGAATGTATCGTGTTTGGTGTTTCCTAATTTTTTACCTTTATACTCGGAACCAAATCCATGAGCTCCGTCTTGGATTATTACGGGTCTAAATCCGTATTTATTTTTACATTTTTGTTGTATTTTTTCTACTCTATCTAAGTCTATGGAGTTACCACCCCAATGTACTAACATGATGATTTTGGTTTTTTCTGATATCTGTTTTTCTAAATCATCTAAACACATGTTACAAGTTTCTGGATTAACATCAACCCATTTTATATTTAAATTATTGGCTAGTATAGGCCAGTTAGTAGCCGTACATGTAAGGGGACAACTGAGTACTTCGTCACCATCTTCTAAACCAGGCCACTCACCTAGTTGAGGTGCATAATCAGATGAAGATTCTATGGTGTTTGTTGGGTTTTTTAATAAATGTAAAGTTAGGTGTAAAGCTGAAGTAGCTGAATTTAATGTAACAAGATTATTACTACCAAAATAGTTTTTTAATTTATCTTCAAACTTTTTTACCTGTGGTCCTTCACCCACAAAACCGGACATTAGTATTTTACCTACTTCAGTAGGTGCCTCCTCTGACATAAAAACTTTAAATAGGGGTATTTGGGTTTTATCCATAATTTAAATATAAAATATTATGGATAATAAATCAAATTAAACTACTCCTGGTCCGTTGTCTTCGTCTTTGGGTCTATTTTCTTCAAACCACTCTACCATCGCATTAATTGCCCATACTGAACCACTAGCTAACATACCATCAAAAAATATACTAGTGTAAGGGATAAACGTCATGCTTTCTGTTGGGGAGTAGAACGTTAATGAGAAAAAGAATCCTACCCATGTAGATGTACACATCATACATCCAAGTAACTCACCAAAAAAAGTTGATTTTTTTGTTATCCATTCTCTTGTGGTGTCAAATATACTACCAAATACTAATATTTGGGACATTCCGTAAGCTGCTAAAATCCATATAAGTGTTTCCATAATTTAATCTAAGTATGTGTCGTTTAAGTTAGATGTTCTCATGTATTTTGTCCTTCTATTTACTGTAACGTTTTTAAAGTGTTCCAATACATCATCTTGTTCTTTTATTTTATTTTTTTGTTCGTTGATAGTGGTTTTTGACTCCACTAGTTCTAATTTTATTTTTTCTAACTCTTCTATCAAATGAGTGTCTTTAACCTCTTTTGTTATTATCTTTTCTACTATCACCTCTTTCTCTACCGGTATCTCTTTTATAACCTCTTTTATAATTTCTTTTTCTACAGGTACTTCTTGTATCTGAGATTTTGGTAAAAAAGGTGCAACACCGTATTTATCTAAAGTTAGTCCATCCTTTGCACATTTAACAATAAAATCTGATATATTGTCTATCTCATTTAATTTACAATATTCATCAAATTCTTTTTTTAATGTTTTATTTATTTCAATCATTAGTTAAAATTTCTTTTTCTTTTTCTATATCCCCAATGTCTCTTATCTTAAAATTAAGATATGGTTGGTTATTATCAAGTGTAAAAAATTTATATTTTTCTGTGTTAACGTTGTAAACTCCATATCCATGATTTTTTATACTTTCACCGAAATTTTGTATTATAGTGGAACCAACCATATATGCTTTTTTACCCCTAGGAATTTTAAATGTTTGTCTTTTGTGTATATCACCAGCAAAAACAACATCACACCCATCAAATCTATCAACACTAAATCCATCGTCAAATACAAATCCGAAGTCATTTGAAGCTCCTTCTATCGGTCCGTGAAATAAACCTATTTTATATTTATCCGTATCTTCAGGTATGTCCGGACTTACATTATGACTAGTAAGTGAGTAAACACACCATAAAATATTATCATCTACGTAGCAACCTTTATCTTTATAGTAAACAATGTTGGGGTTATCTAAACTTTCTACCACTGGTGATATAGCGTCCATCCTATCCATATTATTTTCTAAAAAGTCATGGTTTCCTATAATATAAACACACTTGCAAATTTTTGCTGTTTCTGTCATCACCCAAGACATTAAATTTATTAACTCTGGTGTCATTTGATTTTTTGAGTGTACGAAATCTCCGGTAAACACAATTCTGTCTGGTTTTAGTTCTGTCCATTCCTCAATAGCCTTTTCTAAAACTTTTTTATCTCTTTTGTGTTGTTTGTAGAGTTTTAAGTGTAAATCAGAATAATGTATTATTTTATTTATCATTATCTACTTTTTATTTTATCTATTAATTCTGGAAAACTAATATTTACGTCATTATATAGTTTTTCAAAAATTAATCTTAGTAAAATTGTTATACCACCTATAATTAACAACCCAAGTAAGTGAGTAGTAACAACATGATAAGTATAAATAATAATAATGAGTAATAATATTATCCTTCTATAGTTGTAATAAATTGTCATTATGCCTTGATACAGTAGTTTTGCGTTATCGTGTAACCACCCTAATCTTTTTTTAGGGTGTGTGTCTGTTAGTGCTCTAGAACTTATATCTGTAGTGAACATCATAAAAAAGTAACAGGTAACAGAAACTAGGATTACATCTAAAAACATATACCAAAGAAAAAATATTATAGAGGGTATCAATATTATTGGTAGTTTACTGGTTCCATCCCATAGTTCACCCCAAGTAGTTTCTATTTCTCTTTTTGCATCAGGTGCATTAACACTTAACATTACCGTAATTTCATGCTCATTACCGTATAGTTCTTTTAGAATTCTTAAACGATGATTACCATCTCTAGCTCTATATGGGTGGTCTTTATTTCCTTTTTCTTGAAAGATTAGGATATACCCATATTTTTCGGGATTATACCCATTTTCAACTATACTATTTTTTATTTTTCTGAGTCTTCTTTTTTGAAAAAAGTCTAGTAATAGAATTACACTTAATATTTTTAAAATGTTTTTAACATAACTTGGTCTTAGGTCGTGACTCCAGGAGTCTTTGATTTGCCCAATTTTTACTTTTTTAAGTTCATCATATTGTATTAGTTTAGCTATTTCTGCCATTAGTTCATTATTTTTAATATTTCATCTCTAAAATCATAACATTTAATAATTTTATAAGTATCATTATTCTCATTAAACCACACGATATAACTGTCACCTAAATCTAGTTTTGTATTTCTTTCAACTATTAATTTATAAAAAGATAATTGTAGTGAATATGTATTTAATTCACAAACATCTAAATGACTTAAAGGTTCCTTAAATTGTTGCCATTTATTATTCTCTTTTATAGCTTTATTGGTTTTCCAATCCCAAATTTCTAATTTTTGTGATTTTTCGTTATAGAATAGTTGGTCAATCATTCCTGTAACACCCCAATCTTTGTCTCCAACCACAACCTCTGCTCGTACTGGTATTAATTTACCAAAAGATTTATTGTAAAAATCATCAAACATTTTTTTTAATTTATTTACAGCTTCTTTACATTCTAACATATTTTCTTTACTACCTAAAGCTTCTGTTATTCTGTGTTCTGGAAATGGAAATAATTTATTCGTTAAAAAATTTTCAGCGTATTCGTGAAAAGCTGAACCTTTTTCACATGAAAAATCAGCTTTATATTTCCATTCTTTTAAGATTTCTTCTTTTGTTATACCTCTTTCGTCTGCCTTTTTTTGTGACCAGTAATCTTTATCAAATGGGTGTTTATATTTTCCTATTATTGACGTTACAGATTTTGTTCTTACTCCATCTAAATAATAGATGTGTTCCTTATCATGAAACTTTATATTATTAAATTTTGCTAATTCTCTTGTTATTTTCATATTATAATAATTTTATTTCTTTGAGTCCTTTTAACCCACCTAATTCACCAACATCTTTATCTAAAGGTAATCTAATTAACCTAATTCTACCATTTAGTTTACCACCATCTAGTTTTCTATATAAATTTTGTGCGTCTTTCCAAGCATCACCATCTAAACAAATTATAATATTCTTTTTTGCGTTATCATATAATTTATTCCATAGTTTGTCACTAACACTTTTCCCTAAAACGGGAATAGCGTTTGGGACAAAAAACATATCAAAGACACCTTCTACTAAATATATATTTTCTTCCCAATTAATTAAGTGTTCGTTAAATATTATTTTATCTTTTTCGGCTTCAGGGTTTTTGTATTTATTTTTATGTCCAACATAGGAACGTGAAACAAAGTAGTTGATTTCTTCATTTTCATCAAAAGATGGTACTATTATCCTACCACTATAGGGACCTTCTGTAGTATAACCTATAGAATATTTAGAAATTACCTCATCATTTATATTTCTTTTTCTTAAATAATTATACGCTTCTTTATATGGTATTGTGAGTTTATTACCTTTACTAAATGAAATATAGTGTTTTGGTAATTTTACATCTTCGTACTTTCTTTTTTTTGTTTTTATGAAGTCACCACCTATTAACTCCCAAGTTGACTTATGTCTCCTATCACCCCACTTTAAAAATAATTTGTTTAGAGAACCATGAGTGCCGTATGTTTCAGAACAAGCCCAACATTTATAGACTCCTTGTTGGTAGTTTACTTCAAAGTTTCCTTTACCGTCACCTTTATCTAATCCTTTAATATCGTAAGAACATACTGGACAATCAAAAGATATTTGTCCCTTATTAGGATAATGTGAATTTATTTCCCCTAAAACATCCTGTAATAATTCTAATAATAGTGGTGAATCTTCCATATGATAAATGTATGGAATTTTTTATAAGGAATCAATTACCATAGATTATTTTGATTCATATGACCTAACACACAAGTATATGCGTCACACATATCAAAATTTTCTTTTTTAAGTGTATTATTTCTAGTATAAGCCCATGTTAAATGTGGTTCTTTGTTAGATACCTTTTGCCAGATAATATGTTTTTTATCACACCCTACTTCATATTTACCAAATAATACTTTTCTACCTTTTATATTTTCAGCTACTAATTCTGGAAAAGCAAATTTTCTAGAGTTGTAGGTTGATATGAATGAAGGGATAATACCTAATACATTATATATAGTTCTAGTTATAAAAGAATTGTACCTCATTAATGTAGCTACCGTTCTAATATTATTAGAGTTTATAAGTGGTTCTTCTATAATAACTTTAGTTATACCAATATTTTTATAGTCTATTAATTTGTCATGAAATTGGTCGGCTTTTACTAACATTTCTTCTATTTTATCTTCTCTTTTAGGTTTGACTTTGGGTGAGAAGTGTGTTAGTTCTAGTAGTTCTTGTTTTTGTATGTCAAAAAGTGCCCATCCTATAGTTTTGGTTGATATATCTAAACCTAATACTTTAGGGGTGTTTCCTATATTATTCATCCGTAATCTTTTTTATTTTATATAATACTATAAAATAATATTAGAAAGTAAGTACTAGTTGTAGGTTTACGGGTGTGTTTTTTGCTTTTTCTATAGGTCTGTCTGGTATAGCAACAGCTATTAGTCGGTTTGAGGAGTCGTATAGTCCTATTTCTGTTATATAAGAAGAACTTACATCTGATAGGTCCCATATGTTATGTACGTCACCAAATGGAGTTTGGAATTGTATTCCTGTATCGTCACCTCCCGCACCATAATAAGGTGTTTCTGCTGGTGAAGCTGTTTGATTTTCTGTAACATAAAATTCACCTGCCGCAGCAACAATATCCACCACTATTCTATATTCTTTTTCAAAAGAATAAAAAGTACAATTTGCAGAACTAGAACCAGTAAAATATATCTGAGTAGCTGCAGATGCAAATGACATTGTATTCGCATTAGGGTTTCCCTTATGGAATGGATACGCTAAAGTACCTCCAGTAGAAGCTCCACTATAATTAAAATTAGCAACAATACCTGGGTCCGTTATAACAGCAAATCCTTTATCTAGATAAGCTATACCTACTGGACGGTCTTGTACTTGTGCATAAGCTTTAGGTGTTTTAGATGATGAGACTGTTTCTGTAAATCTAAAATTATCTACACCAGCGTTAGGATATCCTGTTGGTGTGGTTCCTGAAACCCACCCACTTGACCAGCTTGTTATATTAGTGTTAGATGCTGATAAGGAGGGTCCCAGTATTTCATCACAAAACAAAAAGGCTACATTAGTTGATGGTAGTCCTGGATTACCAACTATGTTACCAGATATTTTTGGGTTACCAAAAAATTCACCCTCATCAGAATTATCGGATGAGGTTGGCATTGGATTGTAGTAAGAACTATACAACTCATAATTCCCTTCTGCTCCAGGATTTCCTTTAGGTACTAATAGTTTTAATGTTCTACCATCTATTAACACCCCATATTCACTTTTTGGAATTTCAGCTACTATTGCTTGTGCTTGTGAAAGTCCACTAAAACCTGTATTTGCCCAAGTTGATAGGAATGAATTTGTTGCCCCACTATTTGCTGGCATATTAAAGGAAGAGTATAGATTAGAAAAAGCTCTACCATTTGAAGGGTTTCTTTGTATTATTGTGAATGGTAAGCTTGACCCACTTATGTAGTTCCATCCAGTACTTGCAGAAGCATTGTAAGGTACTAGAACCGCTTCTATTCTTTTTTCATTTGTTTTTATTTTTTTAAATTTTCCCATTTTAAACCCAACTTTTATAATTATTCGAATTTATAGCTCTATCTAAAACTAAAGATGCTCTACCCGCAAAGTAAAGGGGTACCACATGAAAAGGACTACCTTCAGTTCTACCATTTGCATTGTTTTGAATTCCTGGAAATACTTTATTTGTTGTTAATGACGGACTACTTGTGTAACTAACAAACATGTACTTCCCTTTATCTGGTGGACTAACCACTGAGATATATTTGGATGGTGCAAAAACTGCGTTATATTCACCAGGTGTACCATAATATCTACTGGCCTCACTACTTCTAGATTGGTCGACAAATCTATTTCTAGCACCTCTTATTCTTTGGTTATCTACATATAAAATAGGTTCTTTTCCAACCAAAACACTATTTTCAGTACATTTACTTTCACCCCTATAAAATTCTAAAGCTTTTGTATCCATTTTATTTAATTTATTACTTGTCCGTTTGTAACTTTAAAGAATAGAGCTTTACCCCCACTTGTTTGCCACGGATTTGAACTGTTATGCCCTCTAGGGTCTTCTGAGTATGAACTTCTGTCTGCACCCGCTTCACCATAAAAACGGAATGTTGCGTTATCGTACATTCTATAATAATTTTGTGATGAAACGTTTTTGTAAGCAAAAGATGGTGATAGTGCTGCTTTATTAAATTTAAACCTAACAGTTAATTTACATGGTACTACACCATTTTGTTCTGAAGATTGTACTTCCCAACTTACTGGTACTGAAATATTATATGAAGTTAATCCACTACCACTTAACCCAGCTATATAACCACCACTATAAGTATCAGTTTTCCAATAACTATTATTCTGTCTAGCAATAGTAGTAAATATATTATCCGCCATTTTTGCTTGTCTAGTAAATAATGTGTAATATGGGTCTGTTTCCGCAACAACGTTACCAGCTACTATGCTTAATCCATTATCTTTAGATGGGTATAGTGAGAAGTCTGCTCCACCACTTTTAAGTCCTTGTTCGTTATTATTCCAATTAGCAGTATATTCCATACTACCCATTAATAATCCAAACGTATCTGATGGGTGTGTGGTATAGGTTATACGAATACCTTTATTATTATCTTTATTAATATCTATATATTCACCTTGATTTTGTGTTAATCTTTTTAGTTTTATTGGGTAGTACGTTGGTGAATAATTAGAATTTGTTACGTTAATCACTAACCTTGTAGTTGGTATGGTTATGTTTATATTTTTATAAGCTGGACTACTGAACCCACTTTCAGTTATACTTACTTCTCTTTCCATATCTATAGTACTTACAAATCCTATTAATGGTTCTACTTCATTTGCTAAATCACTTACCCAACCGTTTTGTGTTGAATTCATATTAAATGTTGGGTAAGATTGTCCGTTTTGGTTCCATGTTGACATTCCTCCACAATTTAAATACCCGACATCAAATGCTGCGAATCCAATTCCATATCTCCCCGCACCCCTTAAATATCTTGTACCATTTTCGTCTAATCCAGGAGAAAACACTAAAGAGAATGGTGATGGTAGTTGTAAACCTTTTAAGTTTGTACCCGTAAAATCAATACCAGTATGTTGTCCTCTATTCATAAATGCACCCCCAGCCATTGCAAGTGCATTATAATAACTACTATCCTTTAATGGTACTAATTTTATACCACTTGTTGTAAAATTAGTTCCGTCATATATTTTAACTGAATCTACATAGTCAATATATTGACCTACACCATGTTGTGATAACTCATTTAAGAAGTTAGTATAATCACTATTGTTACGAATATTTAATGTATTTTCAAAATAATTAGTTGTAGCTGTTGAGATTGTTGTTGCTGCTGAAGATAGGATGTCTTTGTGGTCGTCTATGTATTTGGCTGCTAATAATTTACATAAAACATAGTAGTCTGATAAATACACATCTATCTCAACTTCATTTCTATAGTATTTTACTAGGTTATCTGTTCCTCTAACTCCCACTGAAACATATTTTTTATCTCTGGTGAATACTTTATTTGAGGATGGTGTTTGCCATACTGCATTATTTATAGTATACCCATTACTTATAGAGTTCTTATAATTGTTATCTTGTCCTGTTGCATCAGGTATATAACCTAATTGTGCAGAATTGTTAGCGGTGCTACTACTATCACCATGTGCTTGTGTATTTCTATAATCAATGTTACCATCTGAAATAACAAATTTATCAAATAAACTTATAAAACTACCTGTTGATAGCATTAATTGACGACCTTGTTCAGTTAACTGAACTGTCAATGTTGTTGCTGTTTGTGCACTTATATAACCCATATTATTATTCTCTTACTATATAATTATCTCGTTAAACGATTTCTTACCATTATTACACACATTTTAAACAATCACCATTACATGGTGATTCACCACCTAAATGTTTACATAATAAACAATAAACTTCTTTATTTTTACAATAACTTTCTATACTTCTATTATTATACCTTAAACATTCCATAAAAATCATCAAGTCTTTTTTATCTACAATACCGTCACCGTTAAAATCCCCAATTAATTCATTACCTACTTTAGCTTCAGTACCTATTAAATTTAAAAAAACTATTAAATCTTTTATATCCACCATACCATCTCCGTTAAAGTCAGCACAACTCACACAATATGAGGGGTAGAATTCTGTCACGTTGTGACCTACTTCCCAACATGTGTCAAAATTTCCACTAGTTGGGTTTTCTATTTCTTCCGGTTTTTCTGGTTGTTTGTATTTTGCCCAAAGTGTACTAGTATTCGTGGGTCCAACACCTAGGGTTGTATCTAATAAAGATACTACACCTGATTTAATATTAGTTCTTGCTCCTCTAAAAATCGAGGGTAGTGTACCAAAACTTTGTTTAGTACTTGTCGGTTCTCCACCTCTTGCATCTGGTAAATCATAAAAACATGAACCTGTAAAAGCACTTAAACCTGTTTGACCACTACAACTACCACTACCAACAAATCTACGATAATCAATATCAGAATCACCCAAACCAAATTGTGCTATTGCGTCCATTAAACCATTTCCTGTACCAATAACGCTTCTACCATAATCGGAAAGATATAACCTAAATGTGTTACCAGATAATGTATTATTGTAAATCCCTAAATACCCCATTAAAAATCAATAGATATAGTAAATTGCTGAGTACTTGTTCTTTCAACAGGTGACTGCAATTTTGCTATAGCCATTAAGTCTGGGAACCCGTTCTCATTATCATATAAACCAATTTCGGTTAACCTTGGATTGGTGTAACCATTAACGGCTGTATAATCTAACCATGTTGGGTTGGTGGAGGTAACGTATTGATTAGCACCTAACTGTACCACGTGTTTCATTTCGTATATGGTTGCCATAATATCAGTTTCTATACTACCATAAAAGAAATATTCGTCACCAAAATTCAATCCCGCTAAATCACCATTTTGTGGTATAGTGATATAATCATTTAAACTATAATTTGTAGGTGTTGGATTACACGTTGGGTCTGTGTCATTTCCAGTTAGAAAAAATGTTTGATTTATGATGTTAGTTGCGGCTATTTTAGTTCCTACTGTGTGTCCTGGAATGTCACCTGTAATATCTTTCATATTCCAACCATGTGGAGAAACTTTTTGTCCGTTTGGTACTATTTGCCATAATATATGTAATGTGTCCGCTTCCCACCCAGTACCAGTTAGAGCAAAATTATCTCTTAAATAAGGGAATTCTGCACCTAAGGTAATCCCAACATCAAATGCAGTTTCACCTGGTTCTAAAGTTTCATTAACATAATAATTACAATGTAAACCAGTACCCACCCCAGCATTACCAACTGTATTATTTTCAAATAAGTAAGTCATATATAGTGTATCCCCCGGATTTTGTACCGCTCCAAATGTAGCACACGCACCAGTAGGACATCCTGTACCAGCTGGAACTTTTTGGGTTCTAGGTGCTGGTAAAGTCCAACTTCTATTAGATTTATAAGACATAGCTGCTAATAATTCTTCATCATCTATAACAATCATTTTATAGTCTGGGAATACTTTACCTACTCTATTAGGTGTTGCTCCACTACCTATATTGTCATCCCACAAATGATAATATCTTAAACCATCATCATTCATGTTTATGTTTTTACTAGATAACATTAAGTGAGGATTGACTGGAAATACATCTGGGTAAGATTGTGGGTCCACATAAAACGTTTGGCCTAATATGGTTTCATTACCAGCACCAGTTCCTACCCCTGAACCCTGTGAACTCTTTTTATGCCACATTAACCAAGGTAAATGTAATTTAAAGTTTTTAGCTTCTCCAATAGTAGTCATGGTAGTATCTTTCATGGCAAATTTTTCACCATAAAAATCTGTAGTAGAATTATTTGTGTAGTGTATGAAACCAGCACATTTCTGGTCTTCTGGTAAAACCACTCTTGTATTATAAAAAGAATCAAAGTAAAAAGTACCACCAATAACTGAAGGGTGGTAAGTATCAGTAACTTGATTAGTAAAAGATTGTCCATCGTTACTTTCTAAACCAAAGTATTCTTTGGACCCGCAATAACCACTAGAACCATAATTGTCCACCCCTACAAAAACACCATTTGTTGGTGATGCTACTCCCGCTACTTGATGTGTCCAATTTATATTCATATTCCATATTTTAACATCTGAGTTAGATGTATCACAACAATTGTTAAAAGATAATGTATCGTCACACCAACAATTAATAGTACTAGCGGTATTATATATACTAGATAGGGTAGTAGAATTAGCGGATGATGCTGGATAAACTCTAACTCGAGTACATCCAGATTTCATTTGAGTTGTTACCCCACTAAAGTTTGGTATATTTCTATCTATAGTTAGCCATAGTGAAGCATTAGTTTGTGCGGAATTACTATTACCCGCTGTTACTTGATAAAATAAGGTTGTTGAGGCGGCACTATAGTTAAGTTGGGAGCATCCTCCACCAGAAAATTCATAAGTGACAGAAATTAAATCTCCTATTACTGGTGAATATTGTTGTAAAGAACACATAGTTGTTGCTGAGACTAGATGTACTTGATTTGACCCTGTCATGGATGACACACATAATTGCCAGTTTGATGATAGGGTATAAGAACCTCCCGTATTAGCAGTAAAATATGTGTAGGAACCTTGTCCTGCGGCTGTATTATCAGTTGTTCCAGTAAAAAATCCTCTTAGAGTTGCAGTATTATAAACATCGTTTTGTTGGTGTTGTGGTATAGTTGGGCCAAAGGTATCACCACTACTTAATCCACCCACTAATGGGTATTTCACATGACCTTTATTTTTTTCAGGCATAGGGTTTAAGTTCTGTGCATTGTGTTCTGCCTGTAATATAAATAAACCTGGACTTGCTGCTGGTTGTTGTGCGTAACAATCATAGTTAACTTCACTATCACCTATTTGGAAAAGTCCGATGTTTAATTTTCCTTCTGATAGTTTTCTTCTACCGGCATCGGTAAGACGAGCGACTATCGCTCCTTGTGTACTGTTTTTAATTATATAACTCATAGTTTTTTACTTTATACATAAATACATTTTATTTCAAAATGTTTAATATCCACCCCTAAATCCCTCAGCTCCACCTGGACCCGTATCATTACGTGGATTTATACCTGAAGGGGAATAAAATACATTTCTTGTTATTTCAAATGGAACTACATCCGTTTGACTTGTAGAATATACACTTTCACCATTTAATAAAGGATATTGTCTGGTGATACTTACTCTATATTTGTAATTACCTGGTTCTGGTGGTAATAATGTGAAAGAACAATAAACAGCACCTACTTTTTCGGCTGGTATTGTCTTACTTAATTGTTGCACTACATTACCGTCATCATTAAATAATCTAACTCTAACAACATCAATTAATGCTTTATCTTTTAAATAATTTATAGGTATTTGTGGTTCTTTATTCATACTAATACCCGCTAACATGTAAATAGTTTTGTAAAATAACGCAAAAGTATCACCTGATTGATATGTGTCTGTAGAAGACAATAATTGTATTCTTGTGTCACTTACTTTAGTATAACCACTTAAACCTTCTCCTTGAGTAACACCGTTTATAGCTAATGACACGCCCCCAAATGATTGTTTTTCTAAATTAATATAGTAATAACCATTTTCTTCAAATATCATTTCAGTATCTGTTGTACTAACAGTTGCTGGCATTGTAAAAAATTGTGCCCATGAACCTCCCGCAGCATCATAAATAAATTGTAGTTGGTCTCCGTTTTGAACTGTCTCTGGAAAGAACGTGACAGCTCTATTACCTAAAGATAATTTATAGTCACCAGTAGGTAGTATGGTGTGGTAATTAGAAACATCGGTACCTCCAGCGTCAGTTAAAGAATCTACTCCTGTAACACCTGACATTCCTTCTGATACTACAATACCATTAACTGTAACTAGTGGAACACTAGGTCTAGCACTTCTAATTTCGTGTCTATATGTAGCACTACTAAATTGAGGTGTGGTTGGTGACGGCATATTAGTTACCACTGTAGTATCTATCATCATCTGTGGTACAGAAAATGGTAGTCTGAAATCGTCTAATGATAGACTTGGTACTGGTGGGTCTTTTACTAGAGCCATGTAAAAATCTTGACTTGTAGAAACCAATTCTTGTGGTGGGTAAAATGCTGTGTCAATCCACACATCGTTAGGTGATGTTTTATCTTTAAATAAGTAACTTGGTCTTACAATGTATTCCCAACTACTTCCGGTACAGAATCCTGACCATGGAATAAAAGTACTTGCACTTATTATAGTACTTTGACTGGTTTCATCATAATAACTAGGTAAAGTATCAAAAATAGCTTCATAGACTGGTGAAGTTGCGATTCTATCTTCTTCTGTTATGTAAGGATATATTCTAAACTTTGGGTACATATTACCGAATAACATATCGGTATTATTACCTCCGTAATATACTTTTATTTCACCACCACCACCTTGACTTGCATTATAAACTGACAATGCTGGTTTATTACCTATTTGTGTACTTAGTTTGACATTTGGTTTACTTAAACCAACAATACTAACACTAGGTGATGGCATTGTTTGTAAAGACACATTGACTCTTGGATTAACTTTCGGGACATTGGGTTCCGTAGAAGAGTAACTACTAGTATCATTAGTTTGTATTATATTAGTGGTTGTCCCAGTAGTAGCTGTAATAGTTACTGTATTTGCGGGACCTAAACTATTTCCACAGTCTGGTGGTAGAATTTCTTGTTGTGATGGGTTACCTGTAAAAGTAATATGATAGAAACTCAAATTAGGTTGTGAAGCTTGTCCATAACCAATTCTTTTAGAACCTAAAAATTTACATAAATCATATCTTTGTAACCAATCATATTCATCATAAGCAGAAAAAGAGTTTCCAGACCATGTGGTTCTATCTAAAAGATTAAAATTAATGTCGTACCTTGGATTATATCCGTTTGTTTGTCCTATCGCTCTAGTTGCACTCGCACCTGTACCCATTGTTTCAGTAAATTGTATATGAAAGTGTTCTCCTGTAGTACCTGAGCGATTTATTTTAACTCTTACTGCTCCCATAGCTTGCCAAGCTCCGGTTCCTGCACTAAAAGGTGTAAGATAACCATCAAAATTAGCTATGGTGACTTTACCCGCGTTAGGATTTACACTAGTACATGCACCTTGGAAACAATCTCTAAACTGATAACCGTCTCTTTTAAAACCAAAACCACTACTACCCGCGTTGTGACCTATAGAAATTTTTCCTGTTGTACCATTAGCTTGTAAATACAAACTATATGTAAACCCAGATGGTCCATATTTTGCGTCATCATCTCTAAATGCAGCCAAAAATATATAGAGACTATCATTGTCTGAAGTAGCATTAAATGTAGTTTCCCACGAATAATTATTATATGAACATAAACTTAACATACCACCAACACTAGCATTATTAGCTGTAGAACTAGCATAAAATTTACCATTAGTTCCAGCGTCAGGATATATACCACCAAATTGTTCTACTGTACCTCCTCCTGGGTCAATTGTAACATCAATAGGTGAGACGTTAGTTATTGAAAATCCTGATGTTGCTCCTGTTAAATTAGAACTTCTAGGGTTACCTGGTATCCCATAATTTTCACGTGGGTCGTAAGTTATCCAACTTATAACAGCACCATATGTTGGCCAGAGATATTCAAATTTGTTAATCACACTATTGTAATAAAAATACCCTATGTTAGCTGCGGTTCTAGCCATAACAGGACCTACATTATTATCACCCTCTTCTTTAGTTAATGCACTAACACCTAAATACCAATTTTTTCCCAAATCTGTTTTTCTAGTTAAAGTATCACCAGTATAAAACCAAACATAAGGGTTGTCACTATCTATAGTACCATCTGGTAATATTCCTGTTTCATAATATATTTGGGTACCACCTGTAGCAGGACCCCAACCAGACTTAAATGATAGTTGAAAAGGTGCGTTAGGAAGGAAATTTTCCCATGTATTACCAATGACGTTAGGTAGTAACCAACCATAAGATGTACCATTATCATTAAAATTATATGCTGTACAACCACTTTGTGATGGTCGGGTATCAAAATCTATTATTTTTTCTTCCATTACTGTAACAGTATATAGACCATTTTCTATACCACTGAAAGCATGACGTGTATTTCCTGTATTGCCATAATAAATGTCTACTAATTTATTATTTTTTCTTAACTCATATGTATATGTGGGTGTGGTGGTAGTAGAGTCTGATACTGTTATTTCCCCCTTTTTATTTGGGTCTAGTACACAATCATCGTTAGTTAAACTAGCTTCTATACTAGGTACTGTGAAAGCACTAAGGGTTATTGTGGTAGTTGCAGTAGCTCCAGTATAATCTGTTATAGTAGCTACGTAATCATCAGCACATAAATTACTAATATCAAAAGTATCTGCTGTATATAAAGTATTAGTACCTGACCAAGTTACTAGATAAGGTGCACTATTAGTACTAGCAGATATATTGGCTCCTATAATACTTCCATTACAAGAACCACTTAAAGTGTTGGTTATTTTATAACCATTTAATTTCATATTACCTACATACGATATTGACATTATTTATCTCTTTTTTAACATTCTTCTTTTAATGGTATACATCCTCTTTTTTCACACCAATAATAACCTGCTTTACAAACACCGGCTTCTTCTTTTTCTTTTATGGATTCTTTTAGAATCCGTGTTATTTCATCTTTAGATGTTGGTTTACCTTTTACACCTTCTTCTACCACTGCTCTACTATCTATGACTGCTTCAGTTGCTGCTTCCTCTGTTGGACTTACAGGTTCTTTGGGTTTAGATGGGTCGTTAGTATTATCTACTATTTCACACCTAGCGATACATTCATCCAAACTACTGTAAATTCCTCTTGCATCTTGGATACATAATCCACCCTTACAAGTATAGAATATTTCCATATCACTGGTACCTCCTGGACCTTTTACGTCTGCTTTTCCTTCTATTTCTACATCATCATCTTTGTCGTCTGGTTTAGGTTTTCCACCACCAGTTGTAGTTGCGGGGTTAACAATAATAGTTCCTTTTAACTTAATTGGTATCCCTGTTTCTGTTGTAGATTGTGCATAGTCTTTAAGTTCTGAACAGTCTTCTATTATAACTGGTTTACATTTTGCGTGTATTTGACTACAATGTTTTCTAGAATTTTCTACACAATCAGTACAATTTTGTCCTTCTAAATCAGTAAATAAATCTGTTATACCATATATAGGGTCTATTTCCAAATGTTCCGCAACATCTTGTCCACAATCACAAAAGTACTTGCATATAGTCTGGTTGGAAAGGGTTTTTGGTTTAGGATTAGAGTGTGATTCACTACTTAATATGGTTATTTCTTTACCGTCTATTGTTATTTTTTTATCTACGTTTTGTACTTTCCACCTATCTGGTCTTGTCTTATGTAAAATATCATAATCACTTAATAGTTTAGTTCCTGAACATGGTTTATAAAAATTACATGTTGGTGTAACAACTATATAGTGGATTAAATCATTACCAAAAAAGTTTTTAAATTTATTGATGATAACATAGGATTGTGTTATTTGTGGAAAATTAAAATCACATTTTGCTCCGAATTCACTATTATAGGTTGGTAGGTAGAAACAGAATATTCCTTCTTTTTTCATAGCCGTTAATTTATTTTGTGGGCTATTTGTTAACTGGTAGTCTTTTATAATATTATCTTCTAGTAAATTTTTCCAATTATTTACTGGTGTTGGAGATGTTATATCCCAAACTAATTTATGGTTAGGTGCAGAACTATCTAAAAAGGTTTGGTTTAAAAATGATTGTGGTGTTATGGTTGGTCTTTTTATATTACCGCATTTACGGTCGGATAAATATAAAGTACCATCTAACCTAACTTCTTTATCCATACCATCTGTTTTCATTAAAAATGGTTTAGACTGTTTACTTGCGTCAAAAAATAAATTTTTATATATTATAGAACTAGATAATTTAACACCCCTATACCATGGTGATGCTATTTTATTACCTAAATTATCTATTTCATGTCCTAGATTAATATCTAAATTTGTAGTACCACCACCACCAAAGTAATTACCTTTAGATATTGATTCCCAATTTAAATCATAAGCTAACTCTATTATGTCTCCCGCAGCTAAACTTATTAGTCCGGTATCGAGAACAATTGGTATTTGTTTAGAAAAAATAGTTGTTGCTGATGCACCTGTGGTTATGCAAACATTGTATGTGTTGGAGTATTTATCATTTTCACTAACGTCTAATGTTAGGTAGTTATCCGCATATCCATCAATATTCGCTCTTTTAACACTACTACTCACTATCGTAGAAGGTGTACCAGAGGTGCCTCCTGTAACAGTACCTTCTGTTGTAGAACCACTACTATATTTTAATATAGAAGCCTCAAAATTAAATTTCATAATACCACTATTGATTGGTGTTTGGTCCCACCAACCATCACCTGGTCTCTTAAATCTATAACCTGGATGAGCTTTACCACCAGTATCTTGTAAGGTTGTTCTAGTTTCATCTTCTCCTCCTTGAATGATAGATGTGTTTATTAGTCTTTTAGTCTGATAATCATTTTGTGGAAAAATTCCGGTAGTTGCTGTAACCGCACTAGGACATATACGACTTACATAATCACACCATTTAGTGTCTGTGTATTTAACATTTAAAAATGCTTTATAGGTAAACCTATATACCCCACTACTCTTAACAGTATAAGTCATATAGTGTTTAGGGTCATTCTCATCTAAAGCTAAAGACCCACCAGTATTACCACTATAAACCCCACTAAAACTATAGGGTTTATATTGTTTGTTAACATCATTTATCATTGGACAGATATATTCTCTATCCATATTACTTATTGGTATGCTTGTGGTTCCTGTAGTAGCTGAATGTGCTGAGAATGAATCACCACTTATATGTAAATCATAGGTATAATTTGGTTCGTAACTAGAACTTGTGGTGGAGGTAAATGATGAATATATGTCCACTTTTTTCATACCATAAGTAGTCAAATAAAAATCGGTAGTACTATTTGCACTAATTGGTGCATAACAATATAATTCTGTTAGTAGTTGTTGGTTTGTACTATTACTATCTTTACCTGTAACAGGTCCTAACTTTGGGTTGTAGTGATAATCACCAATATATGGTTCTCCATTAAGTTGTCTTAGTAATGTACCATCGCTATACATTTCTTTTGTGACTCCAGCATTATTATTTACCTTTGTTTTTTTCCTTGGGCAAATCAGTATACTCTCTATGTAAGCGTCACTGTCATAAGTAAATCTAACATCATTGTATTCATCTAATAAAGACCTTTCAATCCACTGGGATATTTTACTGTAAGTTTTTTTAGGTCGGACTATCGTATCCCTACTATCAGATTGTTTGTTGACTACGGGATAAGTTTCTATATTACCTATTTGTTGTTTTTTTAGTTTTTCTGAAAACGCTATAAGTTGTTCTCTACTATTAAATGATAAAGAAAAGCATTTATCACTTCTGGAAACAATTTTATTATCTCTAAGTTCATTAATCCAACCTAGGGGATACATTTCTTTACCGTTTTTTATTACCTTTCTACTTGTTTTTATTTTACCATATTCTACTTCTCTAGATATATTATAAGGTATTTCAATAATATTACTATCAGTTAACCCGACATTTTCTAAATTTGTATTTAAATTTTGTGGGTTTTTTATAGTGTATACTTCACTACTCATTAATGTTAATGAAGATGCGTCAACATTTTGTTTAACTAATTCTTTATTGTAATCAAAAATAATTTCTCTAGAAGCTAAATCATTACTACTTAAAGGTATGTATGTCGTATCTAATTTTATGTTAGGTGTTACATTTATTATAGGTTCCGGTGAAACAATAGGTAATTCTGTACCTTGTACTATAGTTATCTCTTCTTTTTGTGTTTTAAACCCTAAAGATTTTATAAATTGACCTTCGGACTGTATGTGTATATCCAAATCAAAAGAATACATATTAGCTACATTTTTTGGCATGTACGCTCCGGGTAATAACATTTGTAGTGAGTGAAATTTACCCATAACCATATTTTGAAATGGTAGCATTGCTCCTACACCCCTAACAGCATTTTTTGATATTTCTGTAGAAAAGTAGTTTGGGTGTGATAAAAAGGCTCCAAAACCGTTACCTTTAACACTTTCAAAACTATGTACTCCTTTATTGGTTTTGAATACCTCTAGGAACATATCTGTTTTTCTTAAGTTTATAACATTAGAGTTTTGAGTACCTCTAGGAGCATAAGAATGTTGTTTAATTTTTAAATGGTTGGCAGAAAATCTCAGGAACAGCCTTTCTTCTTCGCCCTGATACATACAAATAGCTTCTACTAAATTTTCAGTATTGTAAGTTATGGTCATACATTTTTTCTTATTGTAAGCCCTACTTGTAGTATTGTCTGGTGTGTTAGAGAGTAAAAGTAAAAATTTTATCTCATCACCCAATACTCTCAAGTCTATATATGATTTATATGTTTTATTTGCCATAACTTTTAATATCCACCACCACCACTAGACATACCTCCTCCTGTTGACATTCCTCCAGAAGGACTAGATGGTCTATTTGTGTTTATACTACTACCTACACCACTTCTAAGAGTTTGTGTGTTTTCTGTAGGGGTTAAAGTGTAGTTTTCTAACCAACTTAGGTCATCAAAACCTAATTCTTTCAAACCTTTTATACATAATAAATTATCTGTACTTCCTTTTTTTGTAAAGACTGCCTTAGATGTAAATTTTGTTCTGTTGGTTTGAAAACTATTTGATAGTTTATTTGTTTCTTTACTAAGAAGTGGACTACCCGTAAATCTACCTTGATTGTTTATATTGTAAGAATTTGCATAACTAGAAAGTGGTATGGTTCCTGAACCAGAAAATAAATTATTATAGTAAGTTGTACCAGATTGTGGAGGTGTAGGCATAGACATCATTCTAGCTGAGTTACTAAATAACGGCCATGGATAACCAGTATAACCACTTGCGGAAGTAGTAAACGTCATTGAGTACACACTTTGTAGTGGGTCACCACTTACACTAAAACATTTATAAACAAATTTATCTCTATGAAATGCAGAATTTTCTACCTTAACCCCACTAGTCCATAATGTTGTGGTAGGTACCATCTGTTCTACAATTTTTATCCAATAGTCACCTAATGATTGAGCGTAATCAATCATCTTTTGATATGTGTACTGATTATTTTCACCACAATTTTTATGCAAATAATCTAAATAAATTTGTTGTAGTGTTGGGTACCCTCCTGTCTTACCGTCGTTTATAGTCATTCTATTTTTGGCGTCTATAAAAACTTTCCAAAAATTATTTTTAAATGTTTTAAAGTCTAAGGTTTTTGCATTTATTTTTGGATTCGTAGAATCCCAAACACCCCCTGGCCTAGGATATGGTGAAGGTAATGTACCACCACTAAAGAAACAATCCGACTTAACCGACTGTTGCCATACATCATAAGTTAAACCTTGTCCTATATTTAATGATAAGTCAACATTTTTTACATTTAATACTAGTTTTTCATTTAATGTTTGGTAGTAAGCATCTCTATTGTTAAAAGAATAGTCTCTATCTTGTTTTCCTTCTTTATAGACCCAAGATTTTTTATCGTCGTTAATTCTGGTAAGACCAAAACCAAATGACATATGTGGAAATCTTCTAAATCTATCAAGATAAGGTGCTTTAACTAAATTAGAGTATTGACCCATAGTCCAAAAACCTCCCCATGTGAATTCAGCATACTTAGTTACCGCGTTAGGTGTACAACCAGTCAAAGTGGAAGCACTTAGATTTAAAACTAAATCTGATTTATGTTCTTCTGTCATTTCAAACCAACCGGCACCTCGTTGGAAAAAGTAACTTTCTGTGAGTCTTGGTTTTGTTGGGTATCCCTGTTCATCTATAGGATAGTCATCTAAGATGAAAGGATTAAAAGTAGTACCTGTAGAAATATAATATTGATTAAATGGTATACTATAATTTAGTGTTTCAGTAGTGTAGGAACCTCCTGATATTTTTTCCCACTGGTAATCAAATCTATTTTGTATTTTTTTGTAACTAGGAACTTCACCGGCTGCTGTTTGAACCCATTCAAATCTCATACCTGGATTCATGTTTATTGGAGCTCCCGCTATAACCACATATTCATTAAATTCAACTAAAGCTTCTGGTGCACCTAGTAGGGTGAGTAAAAATTCTATAGATTTTCTAGTTCCTTTTGACTTAAATAAGTAAGCTGTGTTTAACAATATTCTTCTATACAATTCAATGTCCAGTTCTGCTGGTGTTTGAGACATACTAGTACCTGAGTATTCTGGTACACTTACACCCAACACACTATCTAAAAATGTTGTGTTATTTAATGTACTAGGTGTTGACCATCCTAGTGTTTTTGCGAAATTTTTTATTAATTCATTAGGTATACTATTTTTACCATCATAGGTTACATTTGTCATATAGGCTATCCCATCAACAAAAGTTTTTATATCATCAAAACTTCTACCGTAAATTTGTAAAGTTTTTTCTACGTGTTGGTTGGTTCCGTCAAATTCTTTTAACTGAGGTGATGTTAAAAATCTAGAAACTAAATTTGTTTTTTCTTTATCAATTTCATCACCTAAATCCGCTAATTTTATTAGGTAGTTAGTATATCTATCACTAATTATATCTATATTTACATTATCTTCTAAAGGCCAAGTTTGTTTTACTTTATCATAATATTTTACACCGTTAGTTGTTTCTTTTACGACTTGAAATACTGATGTATATATGGGTGTGATGTCTCTATTAACTAAAAACCTTTCTACATTGTCTAAATTTTTAAACTCTTCTTCTGTTTGGTTTTGAGTTGGTTTTATGTAGAACGTTTCTGTTGTTGAGGTTACTGCTGTACCACCTGTTAATGGTAAGTTAAATGGGTTACCTTCTACAGTAAATTCTATGTAGTCTGTGGTTGTTGTTTGTGGTTTAAATTCTTTAACAATATACTCTTTTTCACCGATTTGACCACTAAAACTCAAAGCGTATTTTTTAAAATGTTGTGTAATATTTCTAATTGGTGCTACAGTTCCGTCAGCAATATTTAGTAGGGTATCAGCAGAAACTCCAAAAGTATTAAAATTATTTAATATTTGTTCCTTACTTATTACACCATTTAATAAATCTCCATTTGTGGTAAATTCTAAACTAAAGGGGTTGGATAGTGTGTTTACGTTAGTTTTAAATGTAGTTTCTTCTGTACTGTAGTCATATAAAATATCGTAAGCTGTGGTGTTACCTGAAACTAGATTAATATTAACTCCATCTATAAATAAAGCTGCGGGAAAAAAATTAACCACATTTTGTGTTGCTACAGCTAAACGTTTTTTTAGTGACCCGTATAAAACAAAACTAGATATCTCACTCATATCATTATTAACAAAAACCTCTAAACTATTACTTGTTAATTTTTGAGCTAAGGCTAAGCTTTCGTTACTTAGGGATTCTAGGGTTATGGGATTTGAGAATGTTCCTAGATTGTATTCTGGTGTATTTGGTTGATTATATGAAGGTTGGGTATAAAAATTACCTAATGTCATTTGTTGGGACCCCATGAATTGGTTCCCCACTAAAAAATCACTGAAGGTATCCCCTCCGTTATTAGGGGCCGGTGGATATCTAAATCGATTACTAGCCATAATTACTAAAAGTTAGTTATTGTACTAAACGCTTGACTAAAATCAATATTGTTTCCTCTATTTTGTTTTACTTCATATAATTGTCCATTAAACTGGTCTCTTACTTCATATAAGTCATATTGCATGTATATGTTGTCAGCACCAGATAAATCATAGAGAGTGTAAATTCCATTATCGATAGATTTGGCTTGATTTCCATACAGTGCGATAGCTAGTGTATCGAAATCATGGTCTACCATTTCTATGTCGAGTACGGTTGGGTTAAAGTAAGTGTTAGTGATTATGACTGATTGTCCTGGTTGTCCTATAAAAGGAATAGCATTTGGGTTATTAGATGGTGCACTTGTAGGTGTTAGGGTACAATAAACCAAATTAGTCTTTGCATTTGTATATACGTATCTAGGTGATGTTTGACTAGGGTTGGTGTTATTTTGTTCTACTGTTGTACAATAAAAATTAGAAGTAACTATTCTGTAAAAATTATTTATTTTTGCTCCACTATCTGCATCTAAGTATTCTATTCTATAACCTACTAAATCCATAGGTGAAAATCTATTTCTAAATTGTATAGGTATACTATTTAAATCAAATACCAGACCTTTCACATTAGGTAGTGATGATAATATACCACAATCTAATATAGTAGTTCTTATTTCTATTGGTCTTATATAAACAGTATATACACCTTTATTAGAAAATACAGCTGAAGGTAATTTTAAATCGTATAAACCACCCAATATTTCTCCTGCTGGTCCACCTGTTTGTAGTCCATTATGTACTATAGGTGTTAATACACTTGCTGCGTTTATTTCAAAAACAGAAACAGGGGAACTTGCATCTCGGTTTGCCTGTTGATGTACTAGTATTTGTACGTCTTCAACTTTTACGTCTGCTGGTCTTTTAATTCCGTATGCTCCTAATGCCATAGTTTATGGTTGTTTTTCTATTTTATAATATCCGTACCCGTGTAGTTCTAAATCTCCAGTACTATTTATTTGTCCTAATCTTTGTGGTTTTTCAAATACGGTTATTTTACCTCTTTCAATAAATATATTTGACCTTACTTCCGGTCTTTGGCAAACATTCATTAATACCTCTAATTTTGTTAGGGGTAAAATACATCCTACTGTTTTTACTTCTGTTAATGCCATTACTTATTTTATAATAAATATCATAACACTTATTTCTCTACTAGTTCTGATGTAGGAAAATATTTTTTATATTCTCTTAGATAAATTTCATCGTCGTATTTAAAACCATTATTAATTCTGGTTATTTGTTTTTGTGATGGAAATTGTAGTTTAGTAACCCACAGTCCATTAATAACTTCTTCTTCTATATTCCAATTAGAAACTATCAATCCGTTTCTTTTAACGTGTTCTGCATAGGCAAGACCTACTTTTTCAAAACTATATGGTTTACAATTTTCTATACCTCCTCTGTAACAAATTTTATTTAGTTCTACATTTTCTCTATTTTGGTAATAAATGTCTATGTAAAAATCACAATCCTCTAATGCTATTCTAGATAAATCTATTAAAGTATCCCTAATTAGTTCTAAAGTATTCTCACCATCGTCCACTAAAATAATATCTATATCCCAACTTTGCCAAGGCAGATTCCCTTTTATATAGTTTGGGAATGAACCAGTTAGTAATAAGTCAAAATTATTAAAATATGGTTTTTCTTCTATAATACTTAACCACTTTTCAAATCTTCTTAGCGTTGGTCTATATATTTTTTTATTTACGGATATAGGTCCTACTTCAAATTTAAAAAATCTTCCAAATTCTATTTCTCTCCTTATACTCATATTAACTTAACTCTGTAGGACCATCACTTACAGAAGGCATACATTTACATTTATTCCAATCCCAGTAATACCCCTTAGCACAACTTTCAGTTTGTATACAAGGTTCTTCTGTTGGTTCTAAATCATCATCGTGTGGACCAATTATTATTGGAACACAACTACAATCTGCTTGTGACCAAACTTGTCCCAGAGGACATGCCCACGATGGTGGTACGCAACACTTGGATGGTGATTGTGAAGTCCAACCAATACCCAACCAAAACTCACAATCACAAGGAACAGATGAGGTATTTAGGGTTTGGTAACTCCAACTACCATCTTTTTTAAGTTTTCCACAACACTCTTCACATGGTTGGTCTGGTGGTGGACAAGGTGCATTTTGACATGCTTGTAAACTACTATATGCACCACCTTGTGTTGGTATGCAGTCATAATTACTTGGGTTACCTAAAAGTGGTCTATGTACACAATCGTATTTTAGAGTACCACCGTTATTACATGGGAATACCCCTGTAGATGAACAACTAACCCAACCAGTCCATTTTCCGGTAAATGTAGAATACATTCCATAATATTCTAATATTCCATCACCATTCATATCGTATATACTACAAGCTTGAGATTGGGAATGAGGGTCAGATGCCCACGCCTCACCAAAATCATCTACGTCTGATGATTCCATACAACAATAACAACAACCGTCAGTTGGGTCTACGACACACTGGTTATTTGTAAAATGTTGATGTCCTACGGTTTTCCACTGTAAAGGTAAAGTTGCTCCCCAGTTAGTAGCCATGTAAGTGTCACAATTATCACAATCTACTGTTGTCCCGGTAGTTGAGTTGCAAGGACCTCCGTCAGTTGTGATTTTACAACCCATCCACATTCCCCCACCTATATTTACACCTACATGTAATGATGGTTGATGTTGGGATTTACAGATTGGTTTTGATGGTGTAGGTCCTGAATTTCCTGGACCTGAACCTCCTGGACCTGAACCTCCTGGACCTGAGTGAGATATAGTACCATCATTCCTTGTAATTGCATGGTCGTCATCATGTGGGTCTGGTTCGTTAAAAGCTCTAACACAACAATAACAACAACCGTCAGTTGGGTCTGTCACACAATCATTCTCTACATAGTGTGGGTTGAATGTGGAGTACCATATACCTTCATAATCTATAGGTCCTGATAAATAACCAGATAAGGTTTGTGCACAATCTTCACAACCTGATTTACAATCTGCTACACATAGTGATAAAGCGTTTGGTCCTTGGTATTGAGCTGTACCTGTATTATTTTGAACACAATTACACGTACCAGGACAATTAACACAATCGTAACCTATATCTGGTGGTGTTGTTGGACATAGTGGGTCACAAGGCCACCATATTGGTCCTCTATTTTGAGCATTTTGTTCTTGGGTTGTTGCTGGTGTTGTTGTACCATTATAAAATAATCCTAATAAGTGGTTTTGGTAGATTTGACTAGGTGAATAATTCATAATATCACTACCAGTAAAATGACAACTATCACAAACTAAGACATAACAACAATCATCATATGGGTCTTGGACTATATCAAATGCATTATATATGGTTGCTGCAAACCAAAGACCTACAATATTTGTTGAGGCTAGTGGAAGAGTTTGTGTAAAACCTATACTATATGTACCATTATGTTTGATGTAAGTAGGTGTTATAAAAGAAGACGGTGGACACTCTTTAGCACAGTCATCTGATTGTATTTCACAACAATTTGATATTGGTATTCCGTTTTGACAATCAGATAGGGAAGAATATGTACCAAACAGAGGATTGGCTACACATTTACATAAACCATTATTACCCACAACACAGTCCCATCTTGTTTTTCCTGTATAACAACACTCATTAACTTGAGCTTCACAATCTGCTTGACTTGCGTATCCACCACCAGGAGAAGCTGTTTGTACACATTTACACCCTGTTGGTGTACCGAAGTCTATACATTCCCATTCTTTAGTTACTCCAGTATAACAACAATTATGGTTTACAGCTGTCTGACAATCGTGTAAAGTTGCATATTGGTCAAAAGGCCCACCTAGAACACAATTACAATCAGGTGTGCATTTCCATCTATCTGGCATTGTGTTACCTGAACAACATGTAGTTGGGTCATTTTCACAATCAAATAAAGCGTTTGGTCCGGTATAACTACCCATCCCTGCTGGTACAACAACACATTCACATTTAAAATTATGTGCACCTACAGGACCTATAACTGGAATTTGTCTACACTCATACTCATCATACCTTACCTTACAACAATTTTGAGAGTTGTAACACTCTGTTTGAGAACTGAATCCTGTTATGTCATTTGGAATGAATACACAGTCACAAATTTTTGGGTCACATTTCCAACTACCGCAACAAGGGTCATTATTTAAAGTAGCTTGACAATCGGGTAGATTATTAAAAGCTCCTGTAGGACCAGTAATCATAACACAAGTACATGGACTTTGTCTACACTCACATGGGTCTAGTGTTATAGTCATACATTTGTCTCTAGTTTTAGAACCCCATACAAGATTTATCCCTAAACACACATCATCAAAACTACTTGACAAACTCAATAGTGTACCAGTTGGTGATGTTACACCAGCACCTGCTAAACTAGTAATCATGGAACTCCATGTGTTATAAGTTTGAGGTATTCCTAGAGTCATTTGAGCACTGATATGTATACTTATTGGTCCACCTGGAGTAACTACTGGTAATCCATTGTCTAAACATGGATTAGTTGGGCTAAATGGGAATCCCCCATAAGGAAATTTAATATTATATATGTTAGTAGTTTGTAAGTAAGGTACTCCACTAGGATTTCCTATCATTTGTAGTACATCATGTTGGTCTAATAGTGTGGTTGTTGGTGTAATTTTTGTTAGGCTAGAACAACTATCAGTACTAACACCCGGTATACAATCATAAGTGTTTTGTATAACACCTGGCACACATGTAGGGTCACACGGTACCCACATTAAACTTCCAGTTCCACCTCCTGGCCAAACAGGTGTATTTGTACTTAAATCATTAATGTATGCTTGATAATAGAAATAAGGTGGTATCGTCCAATCTGGTGTATATTCCCAAACACAAACATAACAACATCTAGTATTATCAAAACTAAATGTCACAACATCACCTGGATTATACGCTTGTCCTGAAACCCACGCTGGAGCTCCAGTAATCATATTAACTGGTGTAGAACCAAGTACCCAACTAGCAGTACCTACGTCCCACATTTGATAAGTTATTGGACTATTTGTAGTACATTCATAACATTCACAACAAGTACCATCATCACCTAATAAAGTTAATCCTTGAACGTAGATATCACAATCAGCCATATTAGAAAATGGATAAGGTGCACATGAAGGTGAAATTGGTGCAAGTACAAAAGTACATTGACATTGTGGTGTTGGTTGTACACAGTCCCCACAAACAAAATTACATTCGTTAGTACATGCTGCAGCATTAGTACCATAGAAAGATACACATGGATTACCATCACTTCCTGTTGGTGCTGCACCTATATAAGATATACATCCATCAATTGCGTGACAACAATATTCTGTTTGTGGTTCAAAACAAGTTTTAGTACCAGTTATTGTAAATTGTTGTTGTCCACAATCACCTGGTGATAATGAACTTGGTAATCCTGTCCCACAAGATGCAGTTCCACCACTACAGAATTGGTCACCCCATGAACATGCTACAACCGCTGGGTCACCACATAAATCACAGAAACCAGTACCTGGAGGTGCACAATCACAACAAAATCTACAAAATTCTTGACATTGTGCTTGTGATGGGAATCCCTGACCTACAGGTAAATTACCTAAAGCTACTGCCCAATTATAGTTATTGTTTGGGTCTGAAGGTCCACCAGCTCCTTGACCATAAGCTTGTGATTGATATGATGATGATTGTGATGCGAAATATGAACTAGGTTGACATGGTTGAGACCCTGGGGTATTGTAAAGTCCGGCATCCGCACCCGCATGGTCACACCACCATTCTTCAACTTGGTTTTGACATAAACAATCGGTATTTGCCAATTCACAAGCCGCAGCTGAAGGATAAGTAACTGCCGCTAAAGACATTGGTATGAATTGACAAGTTTGTGCACCTTGAGTATTACACTCCCAGGTACACCATTCTTGACACCCACTTAAACTAGAGAATGTACCTCCGGTACCATAAACTGGATAACAACCTACACCCCCCACACAAGGATTACCATTTACAGTTGGACAGTTACAACTATGGTCACATTCCCAAGTGGTTATACCAGTTGTAGAACCAGTACAACAATCAAATAATCCTGTGGACAATTGTGTTTGACATGTATCTAAAGAATCGTAAGGCCAAAAATATGAACTTGTAACCTGGAAAACTATACCTGGTTGTACAGGTGGATAAGTAAATGGGAATGGTGAATACCCATTAAAATAAATCCCTAAATCACCTGTTCCTGGTGAATATATATCATTTAAATAATCTTGTAAAACTGTGCAGTTTGAAATTTCTGCTGGTCCTCCTGTTGGTGGTCCAGGGTCTGCACAATAACAATCAGCTCTACATTGGTCATTGGAAACACCAATTAATGGTGTACCACAAGTAGACGCGGTATAACAATTATTTTGTGTTTGCCATATAGAGATGTTCATGGCAGCTGGTGGGTTAAACACACAATTAGAAGTTACACAACCAGAAGTTGTGCATTGATATGTTTGTGCTGAAGTAGGTCCTTCACAAGGACCGCAAGGGTCCCCAATAACCGGTGTTGGTGTAGATGGGTCATAGGATGGTAACCTTTCACATGTTTGCCAACAATTTGGTGTTCCGTCAGGGTAATCTCCATCATCTGGTGGACTAGAGTCACAATCATAACCTGTTCCCGTTGTATCAGGAGGACACATACATATCCAACAACATTCAGCTGTATTTGCGTCACCATAACTTACCGTTTCAAACATACTATAAGTGTTGGCGTTAGACCATGGTCCTGACCAAGTAAAAGCTGTGGTTATTGGTATTCCATTAATTGTTAACCAATCTTGACATGCACAATTACAAGTTTCTTCTATAGGTTCACAACAAGTCATACCTGTTGTACTTAGTGGGTCTGGACATAATGCGTTAACACAATCTACCATATCACAATAAGGTAAACCTGGATGGTCCGCGAAACACTGCACAATACCAGTTAGTCCATTCATTGTATTTACGTAAGCTGGAGAACAACAGTTAACGAAACCAGGGCCAGTTGTATCATCTAAATCAGTTTGTGATATCCAATAACATGGGGTTTGTCCACCTCCACCACCTTGTAGTGCAGGTCCAGTAGTTGTAAAAGATGTGTAACCCATGAATCCAGCTTGTAGTGGGTCATCCTCACATACTGCCCTACAACATTCTGTTGCATTACAACATTCTTCAAAAGAAGTATAACCTGTAGGATTACCAGCTGGGTCTGTTGGTGAACCTGGAGACCAAGTAACACCAACTTGTGTCATTAAGTATAGACTAGCATAATACATACACCCACCAACTTGTTGTCCTATTTGTGCGGGTGGATTGGTATCATCATAAACAAAACAATCATATCCCCCAGGACATGTACAAGCACTTTGACATTGTTGTGCAGAGAGGAAGGTTGGTATGTTTGTCCACGCTGCTGGAACCCAAGGGTCAGTACCTGTATTAGATACTGGCCAGTAAGGACAAGATAATGCATTTGTAACTGGGTCTTGATATGGGTAACATGGTACGTTTGAGCCGTTTATAACATTTAAACAGTCACAAACATAACATTCTGTCGCACAAGAACATACCATTTCACAGTCTTGTAATCCTTGTGGTGTATATGGGTAACCACAATTTAATGTATAACAAGGTTGACAGGGGTCACAAATTGGGTCACACTTGTATCCACAAGGGGTGTTACCTACACCTAACCATTGTGGGTTAGCAGCGTAACAGTCAGCTTCAGTTGTATAACCTGTACCAACAAATACCGGTACACATCCTTCTTCACAATTATAAACCCACATAGTATAATCACAACAACCTGTATAGGTTCCTGCTGAGTTTGTAAATCCAGCGTTACAATCATTTATATTATAAGGGTCAAAAAATAATTCAAAGGTAAATGCCGCATAGTCTATAAAGTTTAAAAAAGGTGCTGGTGTAGGTGGTAAAGTTTGCATTACAGGATACACATTATCTATATAAAATGTTGTACCATTTATAAGGTCATCAGTACATGAAAGTAAACCACAACAATTATTAGAACTTGCTGGGGTACTAGTAACACAAGAATACGCTGGTGGTTCACACCACGCTAAACAATCAAGTTCATTATCAAAAACTGGACCTTGTGTTGGGTCTAATGCACTAGGGTCATTGTATAGTGGGTGTGCTGATGTCATAGCTGAACATCCTTGACAGGAATATTGGTCGATACAAATATATCTATCTTCACAACAATTACCTAAGTAAAAAGTATCCATACAATCTTCAAATGCGGCAAAACCTATACTTGTACAAGGTCCCGTACTAGTTGACCCCGTACCAGGCACTAGTTGACATGAAAGACTAGATGCTGTTAAAGCTGATACTGGTGGACACACCCAACTAGAACATCCAATATAGTCCCAGTATTGATTGTTGGTTAACCCAGATGGTGGTGGTAAAGTACCACCCGACAAAGCTCTATAACAATTACCCCATTGACCTAAGGTAAATTGTCCTGTAGTATATACATTACCATTACTATATACTCCAGCTGGACCTACTGGTGAGATAGTTGGATAAGCGTTCCAAGTGTTGGTTGGGTCATAACAAGGTATGGATGTAAACTCTGGACATGCTTCACATTCGGGGGTACAAGCCTCCCAAATATGTTCCGTAGGTTGTCCATTATTCCACCAAACTCCTTGTACTAAGTCTGTTGGTTTTATACCAGCCCAAGGGTCTATAGTACTACCTGTCTGATTTATATCTTGTACTGCCATATAACAACAACATTCACCCCACGTTGAGTCAAATACTATATCTCCTTTAACATAATTTGTTGTTGCAGACCATTCACCCCAATTAGTATTAATCATTGGGTTAAAACTTATTGGTTGTGGTAGGTTTGTTACCCTATCTATATATTCATCTTTTGTTTCACAGTAAGTACAATCACCTATTTCACATTTTACACAATCAAAAGCACCAAAAGCAAAAGCATCTAAACCACAACTTGTAGCTTCGTATAAAGTAACACCATTACTAAAATCATAAAATGTTATTGGTGTGTTAGTACCTATACTAATTGTGTAAGCAGTATATTGTGTATTTTCCACAGTAATCCTACCCATAACTCCCTGTTCTATTTGATTGGTTATTGGATTTATTACTTCACCCATTAATGGTACATCTACATTTATCTGGTAACCAGGTGGTAAATTACCGGTTTGTAATGATGTGTATGACTGAAATGCCCCTAGCAAACTTTGTGTATTACCTGTAACCTCAAAACAGTTACTATTATTTCCACCACCAAATATAGGGGACATACCACTATATTGTAAGATGTCAGTACCAGAATCTAGAGGTGAAAAAGGATAAGCTCCAAAATATGTATTAGTACCTATTGGTCCACTAGGACCTACTACAGGTACATTACTAGGTGGTATACCACCAGAAGCTTGTAATGTATTATAAGGCATAAAGGGTACTGTTATAGCCTGAGATACTGATGTTGGCCCCCACTCATTTTCATGTGTTATGGTAATTCTTCGTGTACCTACACCCGCATAAGTGTGTGGTACAGGATTTGTTAGATTAGGGAATTGTAAAGTTTCACAACAAGGGTCACCAAATGCGTTGGTACATGGTGGAACTGGACAATCACAAGGACAGTCTCCCCAATTTATAGTATAAGGAGAATTCTGATAACTCTTATAGTAACCAAAATCTGTGGTATTATAAATTTGTATCTGGTTACCCATAGCTGTAGTAGCAGTAACTACAAAATTAGAAAAAATATCTTTTTGTCCCAAATTTCCATCCCAAATATCGTAATGCCCTATATCATTAAAATCTTGGTCTAAAAAAACTGGAACTTGATGTAAATCATTAAAAACAGGTGGTGGACAAAAACAAGATATTGTATTTGGTGTTAGGTGTGCGTTAGTTTGGGAATTTAATGGTTGTGAGAGTGTAGAATTTGTTAAAGGAAACACACTTATTAAGTCGTCGTAACTTTCACCAGTAAATGTCATTACCCCAGATTGGTATAAATTTAACCCAGCAAATATAACATAAGGATGAGACTCCACATCTAAACAAAATGGTTGATTTAATGTTGGTACATTACCATATGGTGGTGGTGCACCCATTACTGGCATAGTAGTAGTATCATTTAACAGGATACATGGATTTGTTGACGAACATCCGGTTAGTTCTGTTGGGAAGTTATTCATATCACCTTGTAAAGCGTCCTGTACTTGACTAAATGTAGAGTTGTACATTGTTAATCCTGAACAGTTAGGACTTGTATTAATAGGGTAGAAATTGGTTCCACCTGTACAAGGTACTGTAAAATAAACACTAGGGTTATTTCTTTTTATTCTATATTTGTATACTTCCATATATTAAGGATTTACATATTCAAAAAATTTTATTGGTGTTCCATTGGGTACTTGTAGCGTACCTGGTACTGCTCCACTTGGAGTTTGACCTGGTAAACCAGTCCCTTTTACTCCACCACCACCCCCCATAGCCATAATTGCTTCATTAAATTCAGTCACCACATAACGATATTTTGGGTCGGTTGTAGATGCATTACTGGGATTTATATATAATTTAACTTTATAATAGAACCATTCTGGGTAACTTAATATTTCACCGTTTACAATTTCACTTAGAGTTGGTTGTTGGTTTATCATATTGGTTACTTTACCAGTTTTTGCGTTAAAAAATTTACAACTCATATAAAACTCATTAATTTCTGTTAGTTCCCTATCTTTTAACCATTGTATATAATAATTTTCACTTCTACCATGTAGGGGACCCAATAAAGCAATAGGAACATACACCCCATACATTGGTATTGGAATGTTGTCTGCTATTTGTGAGTAATATTCTGTGGGGTCTTGTAATGGGTCTACTGCTGTTTCTACCTTTATACAATTATTTAAAGACATTATATTGGTGAACATTATTTTTTGTTCTTTTCTTAATGGTGAATCATAAAAATCAAACTTAAAAAAACTTCTAGTAAATGCTTTTTTAGGTTTTGCTAATTCTTTATCTGTAAAACCTAAAACGTTAAAGTTTGGTGTGGGTATTGGGTATTCTTGATTTGCATAATCCCAAAAATTAAATTCATAAGATATGGTATTACCACTAATATTATTTTTATAAGCATATCTAGTTGTTTCATAATCTTGTATAACATTTATATTATCTTGTAACTCGACTTCTTCCCAAGTTCTAACTAATTGTTCATTACCTATTTCATCAAAAGTTTGACCTATAGGTATAGTTATAGACTTATCTTTAGTAGAAGCTTTTATGTTTAATCTATTGACAGCCATCTGTGTATTCAGTTAATATACTTATTGTTCCTGAGGTTAGTGGGATTAATGCTGGTCCTACAGCCTCTATTTTAAATTCTAAATTATGGTATGGGTAGTGTGCATCATTTAAATAAGGATAACTCACACCATTATCCCCATCCTCATAAGCTTCTACCGGTAAAATTTCTCTCCACCTAAATGTTTCCTCTGATAAAGAATAAACAGCATACTGGGGTGATGTAAACAGACTATCATTATAACTTATATAATTTGAGAATTTTCTTATAGGAATTTTGTGGTGTGGGTTATATTTAAATATAGATTCTACAAAATCATAACCTGGTGTACCTCCTACTTTATACATAGTATCCCTATTAAATTTTAGTGAATGTCCTATTTCAGAAATTACCCTTTCTTTTAATTCAAATGGATTATACTCAGCAAAAGCACCCCTAAATGTAGAACCACTAAGTGGTAGTGGATTAACTCCCTGATTTCCAGTTTGTGTTAAATTAACTGGTGATGTCCCATTATCCACAAATGGGTCCACCACACCATTCTTTTTAAAATTCCAACCCCAACCATAACCTGCTGGAGAATTGATTCCCGGATTCCAATCCCATATGAGATTTCTATTTGTAGTTAAAATTGTTAAATAAAATTCAGTTAATGGTCTATTAAATTGGTCATAGTAGTCATCACTATTAATATTATAATTACAATTCCATAAAAATGAATCGTAGGCTTGGGTTAGTACAGATTTTTGTATGTAATCTGGTGTTCTTTTTCTAGGAAATACCCTACCTCTTTTATTATATATTCCTCTTTCAAACCCTGTTTTATCTACTGTAAGGTCATTTGGGTTTGTTATTAACTTATGTATTTGGCAATAATATTCAGATTTTGTTTCCAACATATTTTCTGGATTAATTACTCTTTTAAGTGTACCCACTGGATTTGCTGGTATTGATGTTACGTCTAGACCAACTGTGGTGATATTCATCACGTAGTCCTCTGAATTTTCCAAACCGTTACCCAAATAATCTACTTTGAATATAGTTTGTGGACCTGCTGGGCTTGGGAAGGTTACTGGAATAGTAACATTAGTCATTAGATTTGCACTACCCATTGTAGTAGCTCCTGACTGTATTTCTATATATTCTCCTGGTAATACACCGTGTCTTACTGGTGTAATTATTTGTAAAACTTCCTTACCATCTGTATTGGTTATTATAGGTATAAAAGGTATGCCATCTCCCGATACAAACTGCATACCAGAATTCGTAGAATAGTCGGTATAGTACATCATTCTTTGATTGGAGTCTGCATCGTTAACATAAGATATATATTGTACCCAATTATCTTGATGTGCTAAAAGTGGTTCCCAACCCGCTTGACTTGCAAAAATACCATATCTTTTAGGTGGTATTATTGTAAATGTACTAGCTGGTGGTAAACCCGAGCAAGTAGTTGGTGGTACACCTGCTGTTTGTGGACAACCCAAAAAATCTGGAATAAAATACATTGACCTCATAAATGTAGTATCCTGAGTACTCCCACTAATTATATTATTGTAAAGTATATCTATTTTTCCATATAACCTATATTGTGTTGAATAGGCCCTTTCAAAATCAAATTGGTCTCTAAGGTCCAAAACTAAATTTCTATCCCCCTCATGTATTTGTTTTTGTGTAGATTCTAAAAATGGTTGTAACTGCACGTCGTTATTTGGTGAACCAGCAAATCTAGCTTCACCTCTTACAATTCTTATGTTTTTTTCGTTACTCATTATATTACTGTATCAGCTAATTCTTCATCAACATATTTTCTCACAAAGGTGTTAAATGATGTAGCACCTGGTCTTAATCCAAAATAATAAAATAGTGGTTGAGAGAACACATAAGACCTACTGTCTGGAATAGTACCATTCATGACAGGATAATTATTACCGGCAAATGTAAATGGTGGGTTACCCATATAGTGTTGGAAGTTCCCGTCACTCACATATGGTGCAGATGCCGGTGCTGGATGTAGTACCGAACCGTCTTCTTCATCAAATGATATTGCTGGTAGTATAGACATTGCTGGTCCTGGTATACCAAATGCATATCTATATTCTCCAGTAGTACCTAACCAATCATTCCAAACTGTACCCCAACCTCCGTATGGTTGACCACCTACGGTAGCGGTTGAACTAACATTATCCAAATGCCATGGATAAAATGGAACATTTTGACTGGATGCGGATAATTCCATGGTTAAACAATCTATCAAGTCTTGACCATTCATAATCACTTGAGTGGAAGCAGTAAATAATAGTGGTTCCCATAAAAGAGTGTGTGTAAAGTTTCCTGGGTCATTTATGTCATTTACATTAAGTGCATTTGGTACATATGTACCTCCAACAAAATTTGGTGATGGGTATGTTAATCCACTATTTGGTGCCACATTTGTTGGTGTTGTAGATATATTAAGTTGGTAGTCACATTCACAAGCTGTTGTACCTACATTAGCTTCATACCCTACCACACCTAACATACAGTTTTGCATAAGTGCTTGTGCGACATCACCACCAATTTCGTATTCTGGACGTGGGAAGAAAGTAGACATTGAAGCTAGTGGTTGTTGCATTTTAAGGTTATAGGTGTCAGAAACAAGTTCTGTAATGTCTTGGAATGTTGTACTACCTATCTGGTCAGTAACTGAACATTCATTAACGTAATTAGGGTCCATACAGATTTGTTGTATACATTGATTTCTGGAACCCATATCTACCATTGTCGTTGGGAATAGTATGTGTCTATCCATATCACCTTTACCGTGCATATCACTTGTGTTGTTACCACCCCAGAACTGATACCATGGTTTATAAACTCCGTCAGTATCACCAATATAATTACCTTGATTTACACCGATACCACTAACTTGGAAAGGGGTTGACCTATAATAGAAAGCATGTTCTGTTGGGTGTAGATAGGTTAATTTTTTACACCACGATGAATTGGTGGCATAGGTATCATTTGCTGGGTCATACTCTACTTTAGCTCTAAACTGGAATTGGTATAAGAATCCACTTACCCAACTATTTTCCCAAAAATAATTCATAACACCATTACACAATGCTTGTGCTATTTTTTCCCTTCTAGTCCATTCTATTAAAACTTTAAGATTGTAGTTTGGTCCGATACAAGCTGGGCTAAAACATATTAATTTTACATAGCATCCACCACCAGCAACCCCATCATTTTGTGTACCTGATGTTTGGGGGTCATTGACATCATCCGACCTAAAACCATAATGGTCTGGACAACAAACTCTTGTTTCGTCACTTTCGGAACAACAATCGTGTTCCCATTTACCACCAAAGTCATCACCGGTAGCACCATTACCTGGTGGACATTGTGGTACACATGTTGTTGAGGCAGATTGCGTAGTATTACCAGATGCTCCCCATGGTAATGAACCAGGGCAAGGCCATTGTGAGGCTAGGTATATAAGAGAATCTGTTACTGCCATATCACCCATAGTCCTACATAAACATTTTTCACACTCAGGATATTTTGTTTGTCTTAAAGTAAACAATACAAATCCCATTCTAAGCCCAAAATACCTACAATCAGTACCACAACCAAAACAATTACCACCACTAATACAAATTTGTCCACATTCTTCTGGTGGTGCACCATTAGGTCCAATTAGGGAAGCCATATCTAATATTGTAAAACCCCAAAGAGTGATACGAATACAATATATTGCACACCAAAGCCAACATAATAACCACATAATAAATAATATAACCCCCAGTATTAAGCTTAAGAATACAGCTAGTGTTGATATTAGTATTGTTAAGAACATGTAAATCATCCCTAGAAAATCTATAAGGAACATCCAAAGGAATACCATTAAACTAGGAGCTCTTACCGCACTATTTATTGGGAAAAACATTGCTGTGGTAGCACATTGTTGGTCCGCTTCAGGTAATATATTTTTTATGCCCACAAATTCTCTTCTACCTCCATGTTTAATATGGTCATGAAATTGTGAAAAAGTATATACCCTGTTAAATGTCATGTCATAAAAAACATCTTTTGCTGCAGGCATTAAATTTCTTTGTGCCCAAGGATTGTAGTCACTATAATTTACAGAAAAAGCGTAAGAAGAGGGGTCTATACCTGGCCAATCCCCATTATCGTCACCTGCCCATGGGTCATAAAATTCCCTGATGTTAGGTACTAGGTAACTAGCTATTCTTCTTTGTCTTGCTCCTCCAGTTGCTTGTTCAGGTCTTATTCTAAATCTACATCTCGCTCTAGTAGGCACCCCTATACTTGGGTCATCTGAAAGTACCATTTCCCCAAATTCATTAGTTGTCATATAATCTAAATTCATTGGTATGTGGACTAAGAAAGAACCTGTATCGTCAATTACCCTACCCCCATTAGGTAAGTAAAATCTTTCAAGTATTGGAACTTCTCCACCTAGAGGTGCACCCCACCCTCCTGCTGTATAAGCGGGGTAAGCATTTGGGTCATCTTGGAAAAATGGGGTATACCTTATACAGTCTATTATCCCTGGTTTGGATATTAGACTACATAGTTCACCCATTGCTGCTTTTGGTCTACAGTTTTTATTTACAGAATCTTTGTCAGTATCAGATGCGGTACTACCCATAAACACAGCATTAGGTTCTAATTTAAACCCTGTTTGTCCTAAATCAAAATCAACCCTAGTTATTGCCGCTCTACAAAATTCTTCGTCACCCCAAAAAGGTCTAACATCTATAGATTTTTGTTGACTTAGTACTTGAGGTAGACTGTCTATAACCACATCATCTCTAAATTTTGCTCCATCAAAATCAGAGTCTGGAAATCCTTTTATCTTAAAATCTTCTGGTAATAAAGAAAAACAACCTATGTCACTTACATCAACATCCATGATGATAGTTTGGTCCCCTACTGGAACACCATATATCATAAAGTCACCTGACTCATTAGTTTTAACCGTATACTTATAGTACTTATCGTACACGTGTTTTACCTCTTGTTTGTTTAAAACATCATTTAATGTAGGAAAACTACCAACTGTAACATGACAGTCAAAGTTTGGTTCACTACTTAATAGATTATATCTTTTACCATCTTCAGTTACGTCAAAGGGTTCTTTGAAGGGATAAAGTTCTTTTATTACGAGGTTTTGTTCATCTTCTTCGGTTAGTGGGATAAATATAGATACTTTGGCGTTTGGTATTCCGAATCCTCCGTTAGTTATAACCCTACCAACAACTACACCAAAATCTGCACACATACGTGTATAAACATCTTGTTGTGTTAATGAAAGACTAAGAATTTCAAGTAAGTCAAAGTTTTGGCTGAGTTCAAAAGTTACATTCTTGTCTTTTGCTCCACCAACTCTAACATCTGTCCTTACTCTAAATGATTTACCCATAGTTTATATTATTACACCCCCTAAAATAATTTATTGCATTTATGGTGCTTATAACATAAATAGTTCCACCATTAAAACTAAAAGTACTTAACATGGGGTTATAGTAAAGATTATTAAAGTACTGGTTTAGATGGTTTCTTGTATCTAATTGCGATGTCTTGGTTTGGAAAACGTATTTGAAGTACTTCGTTTGGTTGAGCGTAGATAGTATCGTCAATTAACCCTATTTGTTTTGTAGTCGCGTTAACATAAGGTTGTGTTGTTACTGATTGTGAATAATTACCCCCTACTTTATTAAAAACTAAAATATCAGTTAGATTTAAGACTCCCGGTTGGTTCATGATAAAAGCTCTTAGGTTACCTAAAGCTAAGTCTTCACCTAATTCCATTTTGTCAACAGCAAAATAATCACTTATTTTGGTTATAACATTAGTCACTATTTCACCTTCATTTGCATCTTTTTCTAAAATTAGGTCAATAGAAAAAGCTAAATCTATCACTCTAGCGGCACCCACAACAACATAGTCGTTTAACATCCTATAATTAGATAAATAATTTGCTATATTATTTTTAAGAGTCTCACTAACTAATGAAGTTAGTTTACCATCTGGGGTGTATGAAAGTACATTAACGTTAACTTTATTTTCTATTTCTGTTACACCAACTTTTGCAGGTGCACCAAATGTAGCCGGCATAGTTCTTAATTTAGAAACATAATCATTAATTGTCACCCCTCTATTTTGAGCTGCAAAATTAAAAGATATATAATTTCTTATTTCATCTGGTGTCATTTGGTTTGCTCCCCCGATAGCAGCGGTAGTATTAGTCACAGCTAAACTACTTACGACAGTTTGGTTTATTTGTTGACTAGGACCGCCGACCACAAAATCTATAGTACCCACCGTATTAACTGCACCAGCTCCAATATTTGCGGCTTTACCACCCCCAACTCTATATTGTATGAAAAGTGTGGTATTTGCTTTAACTGAATTACCTAAAGCTATATTATTTAAAAATTTAGACATATTTAATTTAACACCTTTAGATGCAAAATTATCTAATAGGTCTTGGGAGGTTTGGTTACCGCTACCAAATGTTAAATGAAAAAATCCTTCCGGTGTAAATTCTGTTATAAATCTTTGTGGTACTGTTATATATTTACCAACTTTAATTCCTGGCATATCAGCAGGTATAGATGGGTCTAACACAAAAACTTCATTTTGTGCTAATGCTTCAACTTCATACCACTTATTAGAAGTGGTTGATAGGAATTCACTATTTGCTGGTATAGTTTGGTATCCTAGTCCTGGTTTTTGTATTACGGATGTTACACCAATTACATTTTTTTCAGGTAAAAATATTTTATAGAACGGTTTGGAGTCCGCATCTGTAATTTCTTTTTTAAATACTTTAGTTATCCCATTAACAACAACCTCTCTCTTCACTATTGTGTAATTTTGGGTTATCCCATTTGCGTCTTTATTAGGTATTTTAGTTTGGTTGGGTACTCCTTCTGCATTGTATTGAGATGAAAAATCACAATCTTCAACCAACTCAAATACTTGACCCGCACCTCTAAATTGTGAACCAGCTCTTAATCTACCCAAATATTTAAAATCTTCTTTATCACCTAATACTGGTACTATGATAGACAAATCTACAACCGTAACAGAAGGTCTATTACCAGGTATTTTTAACCCATAAGTTTTTGCTATATTATATAAAGAACTTCTTTCTTGTGCGTATTGTAAAACTGTCTCTTGGAATGTCCTGTCTATCTGGAAGTTTAAATTGTCTGCTACCGCAGCATTAAGGTCTAAAAATACAGAATATATAGAAGCGTCATTCGCGTTTTTAATTAAATCTGGATAGTAAGTATTAGTTAATCTTAATAACTCATTTCTTACTCCTAGAAAATCTCTTTCTGTATATGCTATTTTTTTCTCTGCCATACTATAAATCTATTATAACAAAATCTTTAGTTTCAAACACACCATCTCCTGATGTGTAATCAATTCTAACTCTCATGGAGTAATTTCTTTGTGCTTCACCAACAAAACTCATATTACCATCATCCATCGATAAATCTGTAGTTTGTTCATTTAATTTTTCTTCAGCTTTTAAATCTTCTAAAGTTTTTACCTCAACACTATTTATGGTTAATCCCGGTATATACTTATTGACCGCTTCCCTTATTTCTCTCTCAATAGATATTTTAGTGGTGGTATCCATTAATTCAAAAACATATTTATTTAAATTAGTACCAAAATCAGGTAAAAAATACCTAGACCCTTTTGGGGTAAGTACTAAATGAATTAGGTTAGACCTCACTTCACTATCCGTATCTGTGTTTAGTCCTAAAAAAAATCCTTCTGGACTATCTACAAATGGAAATGTTATACCGTATCTTTGTGTTGGCATTTCTTTTTTATAATAAATACTTCAAAGATTGGTTTATTATAGTGTTGGTTGTTATGCTAATACTTTATTGTTTTGTTGATGGATTGGTTGGTATGGACAGTGTCTACAGTTGTTACCGCAACAATAGCCTCTTTTTTTGTGGTACTCTTCTGTCATCACCATTCTACCTTCTTCCCAGTAAAAATCTTTTGGTTGTAATTTAGGTTTTATAAATTCTCTATAATATAATTCTTCAATCCAGTCGTCTTTTATTTTCATTTTAATTTATATTAGATAATAAATGGTGACTCAAAAGAATCACCATTTATTATAATTTATTTTAAATCTTAGTTTAACTTAATTCAACTTCTTTTTCTTTATCAAGAGATTTAACATCTACATCTATTTCACAACTTCCTCCCGCACATGCTAATTCACCAGTTAAATTTGTGTTGTCATCTAATTCAACTACCTTACTTAAATCAACATCTTTTAAAGATTTCATCATTTCATTATACTGTTCTTCAGTGATATCTTCGAATGGTGCTTGTGTATAGGTACCACCATTGTATGGTAATACTGATAGACCATTATATGATTTTCTATTTTCCCACATCCATTCTCCAGCTTTATCCCAGTCATTTTCTTTTAAACTAATTGTTGCTGACACGTTATGTGAGTTTGAGCCGTTTCTATGTCCAGATTTTACCCACTCTGTAGCTACCTTTTTAACTCTTTCTAACAAATCAAAAGGTGACTCTGTTCTTAAAATAGAACCTTTCGGTGCTTTTTGTGGTATACTAATAACAGCTGTATCATGTGGTCTGAAGTATTCATCTTCAACTAATTCTGGGTGATTAATATTTAAATAGGTATAAATTGCCTCATTTTTACCAACTCTAACTCTTCTAATATAATAATCATTATGCCATGCATGAATACCTGAAGATGTTCCTAATGTTAATGATGTTGTTCCTGCTGGTTTTACTGTCGTACATCTTGCTGAAGGATTTATGTCTATAAGTTTAGAAACTCTTGTATTTTCTCTTTTTACTAGACTAGCAGCTTTTTTCATGTCATATTTTAGTACTTTTCCAGAACCAATACCAGTCATTGACACACCTATAAGTGCATCTTTTTCAGTTGTTTCTTGCCATATTTCTCTTAGATAGTGGAAGGAAGTATATCCTGCTTGTAAAGTACCTATAAATGCTGCTGCCTTAACTCTGTCATTTAAATCTTCTTGTGATTCAATATTTGAGACATTTACTTCACATAAGTTACAGAATTGATTTGGTCTTAAAGCAATTTCACAACAAGGATTGGTTCCCCAATCTTTATCGTTGTTTAAATAAATTCCAGGTTCTCCCGCTCCAGATAATTCAACCCTTTTCCATAAATCCATAAAAAATTCTTTAGTAATTTTATGTCTCATTAAACATGCTGAATTATTTGCTCTACCTCTCTGTGGGTTTAGTTCCCACCAATTACCGGATTTACATCCAATCATAGCATCGTCATCAGCACTAAACAAACTAATAAGAGCTGCTCTACGTATTCCACCTGCCAATACCGCGTCTGCAATATGACAT
>Ga0209645_1000034_pt1 | contig 61339 bp, 71 predicted proteins | sample ETNvirenome_6_30_FD_184070 | JGI IMG/M metagenome (GOLD analysis project Ga0209645, IMG submission 184070) | Marine viral communities from the Pacific Ocean - ETNP_6_30 (SPAdes) (version 2) | ecosystem: Environmental > Aquatic > Marine > Oceanic | place: Pacific Ocean | collected 2013-06-19
TGGTGCTGCCGGATGAGAAATCAATTCCAGTGATTTCGCCGGAAGCATTTGAACTCGATAATGTATCGAATCTCCAATGGAGTGCTAGTGTCTCATAGTCTGTAAGTTCAAGTTTTTCGATACCATTGTTTATATTGTCTGGCCTAAATGGTGTTTTAGTACCAATATTATCTGGATTGTAAGAGTGAAACTTAATAGTTTCATCGTCTATGTAAGATTGCCAGAATTTAACATCAGTAATCAAGACATCTGATTCGTTGATGAGAGAGCCGGTGAAGTTTGTTCTATTTGCACCAGCATAAAGTCGTTTTGACGAATCTAAAAACTTTTTACCGATCGCATTAGAAACACTTGCAGATACAGAAAAACTATTTTTTACAGTATTTCCCTCTGAGTTAAATCCGACAAATTCAGCATAATAAATGTCACCTGTGGAGCCGGTCAAACCAAATGTGTATGGATATTTATTGTTTCTAATTCTAAATGCAAAGTTCCACTTATTGTTATCATATGCATTAAAATATGTTGAGGATGTTAGATTGAATGCACCGTAAGAGCTTGTTGCAACAAAATATACATCTTTGCTTTCGAGTTCTGGTCTTATGGCATATACTGCAAGATCTGTGTCCTCAATCGTATGCCATGTATAATCTTCAATTGATGAAGTGAGTGCTCTATGAAAACCAAATATTGAGGCAGTCAAAAAGTTCTTTGGAAAATATCCTTGATCAAATGGCTCAAGCTGAAGCGGAAAGACTGCTTCACACTCTGTGGTTAGGGACAGATACTGTTCAGTGTCGCCCTCTGAGGAAGAGATATAGGTAAATGACGGATTACTTGAGGTCGCATTATAAATAATAGCACCAACATTATCTCGATTGTTGAGGTTCAGTGCTTTCTTTTCTACACTTGTATATTCATAGTTTTCTAAAATTGTATATGTTGAATCATCAGCATACAGACTTAATCTCATGACCTCGCTGTCTATACCAAAACAGCGGAGAAGATTGCGGAAGGACTTTTCAGTTCCCTTTGATTTGAGGATGTAAGTAAGGTTGTTATAGATGTTATGATAAATTCTATTCTTGACATCTGTAATGTTCATCTCGTAAACTTCATTGTTATCTTTTTGCAAAAGATAGTTTATGAGATCACCATCAACAAACAAGTCTGGTACAACAAAACCTCTAGACTCTAAAAGCTTTTGAGCAAACGGATAAGGCTCCTCTGTAGATTCTGGATATTCCTCATCAAATATATTATTGAACTCTCCTATTTGTGCATTTAAGTTATCAAAATAACTTGCCATGATTTGGGTGAATTTTTTTACTTGATCATTATATTCGTCTCGATCTTTTTCTTGAAGCCATCCGGGGAGAAGTGCCATCATCTTTGATGTACCATCAATATCCTGTTGCGAGCCTGTTGATTTTAAAGTAGCGAGCGATGATACAACAGTTGGATGAAATGAATAGATGATAGGATCTTTGAACTCTGTTCTGGCATAACCTGACTGTACCATTGCCGATGTAGTCTGTCTGGCACCATTAGTATAACCAGTCCAAGAACCATTAGCAATCCTACCAGAATAGTCAAGGACAATACTATCTGTTGCATCTTGAGTTGTAATTCCCTCATTGAATTTGTAGTATAAGCCCAACGATCGGTTGAAATCGAAGTCATTTGTTCCTCCGCCTATTGGTATAAAGAAGTTGTTTGCAATATCTTTGTCAGATCTAGATTCTTTCCAGAATCTGAATTCATCCATCGAGCCGCTCAGCTTGCCTGATCCAGTTATGAATGAAGATATGTTTGATCCCGATGGACCTGTGGTGAGGCCACCGAGAATAGATATATTACCAGTGATCGTCTCGATATCATTAATACCCACTGATCCATTAAGATCGGTTACTTTTTTTACACCATCAACATATATTTTTGTTTGAACACCTGCGGACTGCGATGAAAAAGTAAAGGCATAGTGGTGCCAATTACTATCCGCAATCGAAGCGGTGGTAAAATTTGTGATTGGCACTTGATATTCAGAGAAACCAGTTGTACCTGATTGCACGGTGACAATGAATGGGTTACCACCCTCTTCGGCAATACCACTAGCAGTCAATGCGATTGTTAGTCGTCCATAATCCGCTGATGAGGATACTTGTTGATTCCAAACATCAAAAATAACCTCTTTCTCTGTATCAGTGACAGAGAATGCTTCCTTCTTGAGCCAGAACTCAACCGTCACACCAGTTGATAAACTAAGATCAAGGCTGGATACTAGATCATTAGCAGCATCATAGAAATTAGATCCTGTGAAAGCAACAAAAATAGACTGAGATGCAAACGGTGATGAGCCTGTGTGCGGCCCACCTTTAGTTAAAATATACTCAGGGGTGTCGGGTTGACCATAACCAGATTCAATACCTGAAACTGATTTATCTTGGAATGAGAAAATTACATGACCATTGGTTCTTGGGTATTCGTTTTCAAAAATATAATCATCAAGATATGAGGATGAGAGTCGAAACTCTAGTTTTTCTTTTTCTGTACCGTCGTATGGGTATTCATTATAGATTCTTTGAAAAGCAAAATCATAATAAAGCTCTGACGAACCAAATTTAGCAAAATTTGAAGATGTACTAAAATCTATCCTCGGGACAAACTGGTCATTCAGTTTCTGTCTGGCCCTAATCGTATCAACTGATTCCACATATTCGGCTGAACTAGAAGCATTATCAGCACTTACAACAGTCGAATTAGAATTTTGTTTTCTAAAAAGATCTTGTAAACTCATTCTGAAACCTTAAATTTGAATTCGTATGGTTGTTCCACATATGTGTCCCTATAGTCATCATAGGTCACGAAATTAAATTTATATTCATAGCCCGGCTCTAAGATAGACATATCGAAATTAAAATAGTTACCATTATCATTATAAGATAACTGTGTGTTTTTGGTTGCACCGGTCATATAATCAACAACAACAAAATCATCAACTGTTCTAACTACTTTATAGTGCATCTCTTCAATAATAGTATTACTAACAGTTGATTGAGCAACTGTATAAATATTAGGCGACCAATCTTTCGGCCTGATGAAAAGATTTATATTTGCAACTTCATTTTTATCATACTCTTTTTTATGATTGGTTAAAGAGAATATGTATTTAACATTTTGATTTACATTGACCGCATTAAATGACGAACCAGTGATTGAGCCAGTATGATATTGAACACCGCCTGCATGCCAGACATCAAAAAAGGTTGATGCAGTGGTCTCTACACAAACCGAGCAAGTGTATATACCGGTGTCAAAATGGCCTCCGGTAGCAGGAGTATCTATACACAAAGAAAGAGTTGATCCATTGCTACCTGTTTCTTGGTATAAATCAACAAATATTTCACCAGTTCCAACTGCGGGTATGTTTACCAAGTTGCCCCTAATATAGTTATACAAAAATAATGTGTTTACATTATCATCTGCTGGGGCGAGAGACGATGATGTATAGAAGTTCCCTCGATCATCTTTTCGAGAGTCGTCCCAGCGGGCCTCTATGCACGGCTGCTTAAAATAAAATTCAGTATTTCTTGCAAAAAATCTTTTGGTAAAGTAGCTTTTTGTCGATCCTGTTAAATTTTGTATATCGTTTGTGCTACTTCCGGTGCAATATGGTTCAAAAGAAGATGATAATTTAATCAAGAATCCATAGTTTACATATGTTCCAGCAAGCCAAGATTCAACAATTGGTGTTACATCTACATCTAGATCCTCATCACCATTTTTAAATTGTTGAAAAACTATGGTTGTGGGCAAAAAATCACCTCCGGGATCTGTCCATGAAACCGGTCCGTTTCTTCTCAACCAGTTGGACCCTGTTGAGTCATTTGTGATATCTGAGTAATTATCCATATCAAGACCATGACCCTCTTGCCATGGTGCAGAAATAGCATAAACTGAAACAGTAAAATCTGAAGGTAGTGTTTCTTGTGATGGTGCATCTTTTAATGACAAAAAGAAATTAACTGAACCAGAGTCGGGGATCTCATTGGATGATCTCATAGATGAGAATTCATTGATTGGAAACTGTATTAATCCACGAGATATTTCAGCGGATGATGTATTGAAATTATGATATAAGCCATAAATTTCTATAATATCTGATGCCCCCATGTTAGAACCAGTGGCCCTGACTTGTGAGAAGCCATTTGATGTCGGAGTGAAAGCATTAGTTATGGTGTTATCTGCGGTGGCATAAATCTTTTTAATCATTATCTTGCAACTCCTTTGATGTCTAAACTAGGAAATTTTATCTCTAATATTGCATTTTTTGGTGTCTTAAGAAATGTGCCATCGTCTGATAGCAATTCCTGCATTGATATGGGAGAAGATGCATAATTTGCAGTATTTCTTATGTTAAAAACGACATTTTGGACATCAATGACACCTTCAAGTTTGTTGAGCTCTTTATATATGTTAGCAACATACAATGGTTCTCCGATATAGAGCTTATCTGCGAACATCTTATTGAGAGTATCAAAACAATCATTTAGAACAACTTGCTTGTCATAACTGGACTCAACTGAGATAAAAAATGTAAACCCAACATTTATAATGTATGGATCATATATGTCAATGCTATCATTTAGCATTTTGTTTCTGTTTAGCCATGTTTTAACATTTTGTTTCAATGTGCCGTTTGCTAATTGTAGATTTCCGTCATTGTCCTCGGATACCATGTACAAGCTTAGTTTTCTATTTGATGATGATGGGTCGTTAACAACACCCGCTCTCTTGACGGAGCCAAACTTTGGAGGCATTAAATAAATATATGATTCGTAATCCTCTCTAGTCACTGCTCTATTCTGTGATGCATATGCACCATAAGATCTAATTCGTATCTCCTCTGTTGAGGGAGTTGGTGTATTACCAACGATTCTTTGATCATTAGTCACTTCAAGAGATTCAATGACAACTGCTGATTGAACAGGGTTGACCAAAGAATTATCTGGGTATTCAAAAATAAGATCTTTTATAGAATTAAGTGCATTTGATGGAACATTAACATCGTCAGAATCATTTGCACCGTATGTTATGGTAAGAGTGGTATTCTGTGGGGCCACACCAAGCTTGTTGGTATCTAATAATTTAGTAGGATCAAATGCTGTGTCGGTGATAAAATTCTTTCCTGTAAGTTTCATAGCCACACTAGATGGGTCTGCAACATTAATTTGTATGTCTGCTTCTGCATCTGAGCCATGTCCAAAAACCATGTATGTTCCGGTGGAGTCTTGCTCAATAACAAATCTTCTTGGTACAACAAAAGGCTTCAACAAAGATCTGACATTATCTGTGGCAGCATTTTTATTAGTCACTTCCATGAAAACAGTGTTTTGTGACAAATAATCAACTTGATAATATCTATGCCCCTCAGAATCAAAAACAGACATTATTTCATTAATAGAAGAAGGCCCTACTCTTACTTTTTTAAATCTTTCAAAAGCACCAATAGTTACATTTGTTCTAAATAATGTGCCTGATTTAACTTGGCCGGTGGCTCTAACGGCATAATATGTTGGACGGCCTGTGGTTTCGTCAACCCTTGCAACAACCACTTCATTTTTTGGATCTGCAAAATCCACATCTTCGGTAAGTATAAAGGTGGAATTTGCAGTAGAATTTATTTTTGTGCCAGTCTTAATTCTTAATAGATAATTTGAGTCTGGTCCTAGACCAGAGGAAGCGGCAGGTATCAAAACATAAAAGGTCGCTATACCATATGCTGATGGCCTTCCATAAAAATTATATCCGTATCTTTTTGCATGTCTGCGGACATTATCATATTCGATTGAGGTCTCAATAAAACTCTCGTTTACTTGATAGTCTAAGTAAAATGACAATATGTCACCAACATATGCAACCGAATCAAACATCATTGACCCAAAAGACCCCTCTCTAAAATCATTATATGAATTTGGATAGTATCTTTTTGCATGATCTACGAGATCAGATTTTATAGAATCAAAATCTCTACTCGTATATTTTATCAATTTTTTATTTTTCATCTATAAGATTCCTATACATATGTCGCAGAGCCTGCTGATCCCATTGTTGAGCCTAAATCTGCACTTAATAAATATTGCTCAATGGTTTTATTTGGATTTAAATATCTAATTGACACAGAAATTGAATTTGTGTTCATGTTATCAAAATTAACATCAACACTCACAATACTTATACCCTGAGCATAAATGCTTAACTGATCTGAAATCCTGTCCTGTAGGCTGTAAAAACTAGTTTCTGGTTCAAATATAAAAGATCTTAGCCCAACTCCAAAACTTGGATCTGACAATTTCTCACCCGGATTTGTAAGAAGTATGTTTTCAAATAAAAAACTTGCAGCAACTTTAGGATCTGTCACAGTTGGATTGGCAAAATCTGACAAACCTTGTGGTATTTCAGAGTGTAACTTTCTTGCTTGAGATCCTGTGATGCTTACTGATATGTCATTGGGAGTAAAAGCCATATAAAAACCCTCCTATTAATTACAATTTTATGAGATTTTGGACCGATTAATCATTATCTTCGCAACGATAGTCTCTTAATCTTCTTCTTTTCCACCAAGGTAGCCTGAACGGTAATCTAAATTTAAATGGGTTAAACAACCTCATAAATTCAAACAAATCATCCTCGCCTGCGGCATCATCATCTAGGAAATCATTCTGATTATAGAAGTTAACAAATATCTTTCTTGCTTTTCGTTTTGATTTATTATAAAGATCAAAATCAAAATCAGCACCATCTCCATCGAGATCCAACTCTTCATCTTCATCCTCATCGTTATCATCGGGCGGCTTATCTCTTTCATCCTCTGATAACCCCCAAGATGCTTGAAAGCCAAAGTTTGAATACAAAGCAAATATTGACATATAAGTTGGAATTGGTATGGCGGTATTGAACAAAAATTTATATTCTTCGTTTTCCTCAAGTTCTCTGAACATACAATACAAATCAAATGCATTTGGTCCTTCAAAGAAGTTCACATCTGATAACAACTGATCTTTTATTTCAACCTCAGATTCAATGAGCGGGATCATAAAAGAAGAATTTTGCACACCCTCAACTCTCCTCAATTTAAATGCCTTGTGAAGTCTTGCAGTTTCATCATCAACACTAAACTCGTTTACTGGAAGATCGGCTGGAGGAAAATAGCATATACGAATACCATAAGATAATCCGGTCGTCCCTTTGATCGAAGATGGCTGCAAATCTTCAAGACTAAAATCAACCATATCATCTGTTATCTCTAGTCTTTTCTGTAAGACAGCAGGTGTTAAAACATCAAATTCTTTTGAGAGACCAAGTACCTGAAGTTGTCTTAGAGTTAATCCTTTTGATACTAGATCCTCAACAGTGAGAGAATAAACAAATTGTAAATCACCAAAGTAATCAGATATTTTTTTAGTTTGATCTAAGTTTCCAAGAAAGTTTTGCATTTTTTCCATGTTGACCACACCAAATAGATTTTGATCTCTTGATGCAACTTCAACTGGGATTTCTTCTTTATCTTTTACACGAATATATCTTTCAACAATAAATTTACCTGATTTGTTAATATCATCAATATTTCCTTGTGCTGCTTCCTCTGCCTCTCGTTCATCCCGACGGTTTGATGCAACAGCGATACCTGCACCGAGAGCAGCTCCGGCGACACCTCCCACGGCTGCACCAGCACCAGCGGCGGCGGCTACAGATATCCCATCAGTTTCCTCAGCGACTGTAATTTGTTGGAGAGGATTAGAAGAGACAGAAAAAATATCATGTGCGACATCGTGTACTTGTCCAAAATCACCAACTCCATTTACATTGAGCTCAACAAGTGGCTTTCTCAATCCATACTTAAATTTTGGATTGACTGAAACTTTTGGACTACTCAGTACATAAGGCACAACTCTGAATACAGGCGGCTTTGGTTTAACTCTTCTGTCTAATCTTTTATAAAGCAAGTCTGCTTCATATTTTATGAACTCAGACAGAACTTCCATGGCCTGCTTTTTAACAAGGCGAATACAGAAAATTTTACTTACTAATCTCATGTACTTTAGATATCTGTCCGTTCTTCTCACATATCTCAAGCTTATAGTATTGTCTGAACGGAATATAGCCTCGCCCCATCCTTGATATGCGAGAGCATGGCGATAAAACTTTAAATATTTTCTATCAGTTATGAGTTCATACTCATTAGATGAAACATCAAGGCTAAATTCATCTGCTTGGCCCAGCAGCACTTCACCGTCTTCGGTAAATTGATCGTAGCCTCTGATCCTGTCAATATCTGTTTTATCTGGTTGTTTGTAAAAAGCTTGAACTTTGCGAATAATATTTAGTGCTTTGCGAGTTGATGTTGGGGGTTCAACACCCTTGTAATCAATCAGTCTTTGATAAGACTCGACCGCTTGCTCTAAAAATAAAAGCCAGTAATTTTCTCTTTTAAGTTTTGAACGAATAAATGCATTATCACGATTTGGTGTATCTGTTAAATCATCTTGAATTAAGTCCGCAACAAAATCATAGAGAACATTTGAATAGTTTTCACTATTGAAAGAAATGTTCGCAAACATCGGATAACCATTAAGATAAACTTGAGACAAATACATCCTAACTATAGCAGCACAGATACCATGCAAGTTGGCCCTTGTTTGACGGTTAGCAATCTTGTTGAATGGGGGCTCTACTACACATTCCTCCTCCTGCTGCAATCTTTCATCACTTGGAAGGCTGTTGTAGTAAAAATTAACTTGATTTTTGATATATGGGAAACCAATAAGATCAATTTGTTTTTTATTACAAAAATCGTGCTTTGGTATCAGATTGAGAGAGAAACCATACCAACCACTATGATTTGCTGGTTCAATCATGAAAGGTGGATTTGTATATCTACCACCATAAATCTCTGGGTCTAGATAAATAACACGAGGGTTATTTGTTTTACTACGACCAAGAATCTGCTCATCGTTATCGTAAGTATATTCGGTTGATCCCGGTTCTGGGTCTACATACTCTAGGTCTTCTTTTTCGAGCTGCTCAGCCTTGTATCCAAACTTAAAACCTTGTGATATATCACCGTCGGGATCCATCGTGGTTAGAGAAAACATTTCATCAAGCACAAGTTTGTTTAGTTTCTCATAAACTTCTTTTAATGTCCCTCCAAGATTTGGTGCAGAGGGTGCTCCCACTTGTATTTTTGAATTCATGAATGCTCTGAAATATGCAAGTCTAGGGTTATTAGCACCAGCAGCTTGGGCACCATATCTCTCAATTATAGTTTCTGACAGCTCTTCTTGATTTCTGTAAATCGTAGCCTCGCCACGATCTCCACCAAAACCTGCAACAATTGAAATTTCATTCCATATTTGGCCTTCGGGATTGTTTCGTTTTCTGTCACCATATGCGATTTCAAAATTATAAGGCTTTACATCAAACAGATCAATCACTGCATCTTTCTCAAGACCATCAGAGAAAGTCATAACAAAGTTTGGTTGATGTATTTTCTTAGCCGGAAGATTTACTTTAATTCTTTTTCTTTTTAGGTCTCTGGTATTTCCTTTTGATGTAGTATATGTCTCATCACGATCCTCATTTATCGCTGAGGCAAATATTTCCGCTTTCTTTTTAATACCAGCCTCTAATCTAGGTGTCAATGTTTTGGTGCCGCTCTTAACACTAAACCCGATTCTTTGTCCCTCTAATTGATTTTTTAAGTGAACCGCAACAGTCTCAGGGAAAGTTCCTTTAGCTTTTCTCCGTGTTGGGTTTTCGTCCTCAGCATTGACATAATTTCTCTGAAAGAAAGATCTAAAGTTGTGTCTTTTCAGCGGTTTTCCTTTTGTATCGGCAAGCAACTCATTGAGATAACCATCGTTTCCAAATAGATCCCTATAGATTGAAAATTGCAAATTCTTAAAAATATCATTTGAGACCTGATCAGCGATTGCACGGGTTTCTTCAGTATCTCGTGGAATAATGCCTTTACCATCTGGGCATATGGGCTCTCGCAATAAATCATTCACACCCTCGTTGATTGCACCCAAGGGATCTGTGAAAGAATCTAGAAGATCTCTCAAATCATCATTTAATTGTCTGTCTTGATTATCAACAATCTCGGCAGCATCATCAAATCCAAAATCCTCATAAAGTTTTCTTCTTTTTTGTCGCCATCTTTCATAATCTTCGTTTGTCAAACATAGTGTTTGATTTGCGGGTTCCTCTGCAATCGGATTCTGTAATGCACTCAAAATAGTCTGTCTTTGATCTGGTGATAAAAAATTAGATATAGATGAGAAAAGATTAGATAATTGCTCAGGAGTTCCTAATATTGGGGTCATCTCTGGTGCCGATGCATTGATAGCACGAACCATCAAATTTATTTGTGTCGTATCATAATCTGACGGGTCTGCTGCAAAATGATATAAAAATTCTTCTGTTGACATTAAGCCACTTAATATGGACATCGCTCGCTGTGCGGGACTAGATGCATTATCATTTAAAATATTTTGCATTTGATCACTAACAGTTGGCGGCGAATAACCTAAATTATTAAGAAGAGCCTCAGATAATTCATCAACCTTGCTTTCTGAGACATCTGGACCACAGAAAGCCTCTCTCATTGCAGCCCTAAAGCTCATGGCTTTTCCATTGTCAAATATTGCATCACCAATAGCATTAGCGGTAAATTTTCCTATACCTTCAAGGGCTCTACAAAGTAGGCCGTCTAATAATTCTAATATTTTTCTTATAATACTTAACAAAACCTCAATTATAATTGCTATCAAAGCTGCTACAATTGCAAGTATAAGAGCATTTTTCAATCTAGACCAAATATTGCTAAGTTTGAAGTTTGTTAATCTTGGTAATGTAATTCCAACTTGCGGATCACAAATTTGAATCGTAAATGATTTCAAAAACTCAGCGACAGGTGGATGCATCAGGGGTGGTGTCATACAAGCAAACTGAAACAAAACTCTTTTTAATATTTGTGAGCCCGGGAAGTCTTTAACTTTATCAAGCAAAACATCAAGATCTACAGTATTGATAATTGCAGTAACATATGCTTTAACAAAAGTACCAACCACATTTTGTAGTGCATTTCCAACAGAGGATTGTTTAAAATTACCTTTAAAATCCGGACTCTCAACATCTACCTTGGGCCTACCAAATGCCTCAATCGCCTCGTCTTTTTCTTCACGAGTCATTTCGTCCCAAAGTTGTGTATCATAAGTGGCATTAGCTAAGCCAGCATATTCCCCTTCTGGAAAAGTAAAGGGTTGTCCTGCTGTAGCATCATTCACTGTTTGTGTAAAATCTTTCTGAGATTCCCATGGCTTTACAAGGGTGCCTAAAACTCTCTGAACTTCGGCATAAACTTTTGCTTGCTCCTCTGGTGGAAGATTATCAACAAACAAGCCAAGCTTCTCAACTGATAAATTTTTAAGTTGAGATTGGATAAATACTGAGACAAACTGTTGAAAACTGACACCTCCCAACAAGCACTCTAGAACACTACCTATGAGAGATTTAAAGCCACAAATACCAAAGAATGAAAAAAGATCTCCCATATCAGGACCATCTCCTCCAAATAGAGGGCCTCTTTTATATTCTAATATTTCTTTTATAAAACTATCTTCATAACCAAATTGCTCTTTAGCGAGTTCTGCTGCTTGAATCAGAAGTGGATGACCACTGTCGCCCGTGAAAAAAGATCCGGGTTCTCCATCAAACCAACCTGTTCCTTTCAAAGTTGCAATTTTATCCTCAGCGGCAGATAGTGCAGACTTTTCAAGATAATCTAAAACCTCACCATAATCTCTATTCATTTGAAAGGCTATCTCTCTAGAATAATCTTCTAGTGTTATTTGATCATATGGTTTGTTTTCTAAATTTTGGATGATTGTGTTTGCAATATCTTGTGGTGTTCTATCTTGTGCATTATTATCAACAAATGGGCCACCCTCTTCAAGAGTGGTGTTTAGTTCTTCAATTAGTTGCCTAACTGACTCTTGCTTTTTTGATGCTTCAAGTGTTTTGTCTACTTCTTTTTGGTAAAACCTGTTCTGCATATCAGCATCTAGTCTAGATGCTTTTTTAAACATTTTTGCAAATGATTCGTTTGTTGGATTCAGTTCAAATCTCTCATCTGGTTGAAAGCAAGCTCTCTGATTAAAGACAAATGCTAGCAATCTTGGTAAAGATAAAAACTTTTCAAGTAAATAATTTCTAATTTGCCCTGAGCCGAGGGCATCAATACCCGCATCTTCAAACAAGCACTCTAGTGCCCGTCTATCATCTGAGTTCGATAAATCATCTTTTGTTACAACATTCTTTATTATGACAGGAGGATATGCATACTTTGGTATAAACTCGTGCCACTCTGGGGTTTCATTGGCAGTAAGATCTGTCTCCATCTCATCTATCCTAGATAGAAAAGCAGTCATAAATCTATGGTTGTTTAAATACTTTATTAGTTTTCTTGTTTTTCCACCAGTAATTCTTTTGAATCTACACTCTCGTGAATCAACTAAAATTTTCTTTACACGATATGGTCTTTGAGCATTTTTATCAATTTTAAATTTAATATTTCTTGCCAGCTTTGTATTCAAGCCTCCGAAAACAAAATTATCTAAACGAAATTTGTTTTCTTTTAAGGCATCTCTCAATAATCTAAAAAATACCGCTTCTCCGGGAGGATTAAAGTCAATCTTTCCATCGGCTGGAAATGTTTTTATGTGTGTTCTTGTTCTATCAAAATTATATTCTTGGAGCGGTCTGTCTTCATAGTACATACCGGTGTTGTCAATGTATCTAGCAACAGCATATTGCTGTTGATAAAGAAAGAATCCTCCTCGTAATATTCTCAATTGTCTTCGCAGCTTTCTACCGCTAATTTGAAAATCTTCGGCACCGTCAGATTCATCGTCTTCGTCACCGGCAGTTGAAGATATTGGAACTCTATCTATGGCGAAAGCAGGAACAGAGACTAAGAACTGTATTACATTGCCCCCTCCCTCTCTAGCGGGGAAGTAGTAATCCTCTATTGTTGCATAATTCTCAAGTCCATATGGGTTAAAGTAACCGCCTTCAAGACCGGCATCTTTTAATATTTGATCTCTCTCTTCAAGTAACTCGTCATATCTCTCTAATGTAACTTGTAATATTGGAGATAACTCTTGGCCCTCTTCGAGGTCTAATCTATATTCAAAATGGCTATTAGTATCAAGTGTGTCGTGTCCAATATCATCTGCTGTATCTTGTACATCAACACCTAAAAATTCAACAACATCACCATCTTCAATGTCAGAGATGATACTTTCCTTGAGGAATCTCAAGTCATGTATGATAACTTCTAATCTATCTTGTGCCTCTTGAGACAGGCTGATGGCACGAGCAGGTTGGCAACCATAATTGTTACAAATGTGCCTATAGGATATTTCTTTATCCAAATCAATGAGCATATTATAAATGGCTGTTCTGATAATCTTACTTTGTACGGCTGGGCTTTTGTAATTTTTATCCTCTTCCGTGTGATTCGTAAATGTTATTGCAAAACTTCTAAGCTTGTCTTCTGCTAGATTGACCCTCAAGTCATCAATAACTCTGGTTACATTAAATTTATATAAACAGTTTTTTTGATCAAGATAGGTCTCATCTGTCGTATACCAAGTTGGCTCAACATATGACGGATCTTTCTCACATGTGGGACAGAACTTTGGTAATTCAATGTCCTCTTTAGTAAGAATATCGCATTTGTAAGTCTGAAAGTCAGAAAACTCTTTTTTATCTGCCATTTTTGTTCCTAAGTTGTAAAAACATGTCTACTATTAATGTAATAGGGGCTGTTTCTAGTTAAATATTCGGTTTGGAATTTAGCTTGATTATAGGTTGAACTAAAATTATCTTTTAAATTATTGAATGATCGTATGTATGTTGGTATCATTTTAGCACCAAGAATACTAGCATTAGTTGTTGGCCCAAAACCACCACCGTAATCATGAAAGTGTAATGCTGATGCACCTGCGAGCTCTCTAATGCCATTGTGATTAGCAAACACCAAAGATGATAGATCATTTAATTGAGACATCATATCTTTTATACACTCAATTAAGTTATCACCTTTTGGTATTGGTTGAAGTGTTTCCACTCTTTCCTGAAGAAAATCAGGTATTATATTATCTACCCTTTTCAGAAAAGGGAATTTTGTAATCGTATGTCCGTCCGTGTAATTACCAGCGATTAAAGAGATAGTTCCCGGACCATCTATTTTACCGCCAGCCGAATTAAGCTCGCCTGATGGAGGTGCATTGTTACCAAGTCCCTTTCCAGTAACAATTTTAATATTATTTCTACCGACTATTCTCACACAATCAGCCTTAAGACCAATTGCAGATCTGGCTGTGCTTCTAGTAGTGGGTTCATATTTGTTGTCTGCTAAACCAAAATAGTCATCAATGTCCGCTTTTTGTGATATGTAAATCCTAGCGGCATCAGTAAAGAAGTTTGGATTTACCATGACATTTTCATCTGGAGGAGCACCAAATTTATTACCAACGGGGCGATGTGATGATCCTCTACCAACCACCAAATCTATTGAGCTAGCACCAGTTGCAACAGCACCCATATAGCCACTATTTAGAGAACCATGCCGGTCTCGCCCAAGAACTATGTGTGAATTTCCTTTAACAATCGTGTCTTCGCATGCTGCTTTGTTGAACAGTGGTGTTGGCTCAATTATATCATCACCATTCAGCCCCATGGGGCGAGCATTTGCATTGATTGCTTCTTCTAGTTTTTTTCTTGATTTGGTAAGTTTATCTTTTACCTGTAAGGGTTTTTTACCCCTATTAGTCTTTATCAGTCCCATCTCTATCCTCTGCTATCAAATCAAACAGTTGATCTTTATCGATCGCCCCTAAGCCCTGATTAGATTCTTTTTTAGTCATAATTCCAATAACTTTAACTAGTTGTTCGTTAGATCTTTGAAGAGTTTCCACATACTTGGCCATAATGATGCCAACCTCTCTATGTCGTGCCTCATCGACAGCAACATATTTGATCGCATCATCTAATAATTCTTTTGTAATTCTTCTATCGTCCTCAATATTCTTGAGGGCTTTTTTTATTTCGTCATCTGTTTTTGACATCCCTACTCCTTGGAGGTTTAGATTTTTCGTCCTTTGAGTCCGGCGGCAAGTCTCTCTTGATATCGCTGCTCTGTATTTGGATTTGAAAATTTATAATTCCAACCAAATACCAATAAAGGATCTACTTTTTTACCTTCTTTTCTAACTGTGAAGTGTAAGTGAGTTCCAGAGCTGTTTCCTGTGTTGCCCATGGTACCAATTATTTGTCCTTTTGAAACTGGTCCCATGCCAACCAAAATAGAATCAAGGTGCATATATTCTGTTCTCCAACCACCGGGATGATCTATAAATATCATTTTACCAGCAGTTTGAGAATTTGGATTAATAGCAGTGACCTCTCCATCATTGACAGCATAAATTGGACTTCCACGACCGCCCGGATATTGAGCGAGACCCCCACCGGCAATATCGATACCACCATGATCACTTGATCCCCTACCGCCAGAAGTCGTGGGTGGTCTTCGAGGACCGAAAGGTGATGTTATAACTGCTGTTGGTATTGTTGGTAATGCACCGGGCCACTTGGGTGGTATGTTCAAATATGTTGTTTGATATTGAGCCATGGTGGTTGGGTCCTGAACACCAGCGAAAGCACCAGCCAAACCTGCACCTGCGAGTCCAAATGGAGATGCCAACATAGACATAAATGAGGAACCCAATGAAGATGCTTTGAAAAATAAAGTTTTTTCATTGAATCCCAGCTCTCTACCATCTGAGTAAAAACAAGTTAATTCAGACCCTGCTGGTACAGCACTCATATTCTCGAAAGGAACATCTGATATAGCCCACTCATGCATACCAATTGCAAAATTTCTTTCATCTTGATTTGATATTTGGTTTTCATCTAGGGGATCTGGCAACACAGAACCATCAATGCTTGTTGGTCTAACTTTTACAGCGAGATGGCGGACTTCGGATGAAACACCATTCTTTATTACTTGTCTCTTAATTATTTTAGCAGAGTTTGGATATTGCATGCTACCGTTAGCTTGACCAGTTGCAATATCAGATAAGCTGATCGCTTGAAATTCACCTTTGTCTTTACTTAAAAGATAATCGTAGTGAGCATCCACTATGTTTGAAAATAAATAATTAAATTTATCATCAACACTTGAATTAAAATTTCCAAATAAAGAACCGTTAAAGTAATTTTTTTTCAAACGAGCCATCGCTAAACTCCTAAACTAATTAGGTGTCACTCAAATTTTGCCATCATCCCAATCATGTCTGAAGTCTTTGTATTTTGCTCTCATTTTATTTAATTGGGTGACAATTTGTTTTGTGTTAAGACCGGTCAGCTCTCGTAAATAGAGATAGACAGCTTTTTTGTTAAATATTTCTATGTCCTCGGATGATGATAGAACTATCTTTACTGCTTCGTAGACCTTTCTTTCATTATCTCTCATATCATCCGTGCCCCAAGAATCTATCTCCTCCCAAAGCTTAAGCCAGAAATCTTCTTTCTCTCGCTTGGTTAGATAATTTGATTGAGGCTGTATTTCTTGATCATATACTTCTTTAGCAACGAGATCGTACTCAATCTCTCGTTGACATCTTTTGGTTTGCTTTTTGACTTTGTGTATAAACCAATTCTTTGTGACAACACTAAAGTAAGAAAATGCTTTTGATCCTTTCGCTGGATCAAACTTATCTAATATTGTGACAAGCCATGCCTTGCACTCTGCTCTCAAATCATCAATATTTGCTAATGAGGTGAAGTGATAGGAATAAACAATCTTATCGACCATCTCATTAAATGTTGGCTGTATAAACTCAATATAGAGTTCAGACTTTCGGTTGTTACAGTTAGACGAGCAATACTCAACTATCGCTGCTTCGTGTACCTCCGTAAAATACATCCTTTTCTGTGTTGAACGTCTCCGTCCCCGTCTCTTCGTCATAAGATTCTTCGTCCTCTATTTCGTCAAGCTCCATCGGCTCGGTCATTAAATAAATATCGCTATAGTCCTCCAGTACATCTAGCAATGAGTTTGTGTGTTTGATTAAAAATTGTATCGTTTCATCTCCATGAAACATTTCCATTGAGTATATCTTTCTCAAATGATTGCGATATGTTGCTAAAAGGTCCACTAAATCAGTAAGATTTTGAGATACAAATAGCACCTTAGCAAGTAGTTTCCTAATATACCAAATAGAAAAAATATTGCCTATAACGGACAAAACTACAGCAACAATAAGCCAATTAGTTAAAGTCATTTGGTATTCCTTCTGTTTTCATTTTATTTAGAGTTTCTCTGTTTTCTTCAATAGCATTAATAACATTATCTTTTGCTGTGGACATATTTTGTCTAACTTCTGTTTTTTGAATTAATTGAGGAACACGAACCAGAGGTCCGGTCATGCTACAACAAAGACATTCATTTTGAGCCTCAGTCATACCATGGCGAACCTCAAATTCACCACCACAGCTCTCACATCGATAATAGTAGCGAGGCACTATTGAACACTCGTCTCTACTGTTTCGCCTTGATTATTAGGCATTTGAACTGTAGGTGGATTCATGATAACCAATTGTCCACTGTCATCGATTTGAATATCAAACTGTTGAAGAATCGGCACAATGTCTGATTGTTCAAGAAGTGATTTTTGAAGTGCCATCATTAGGGCACCAATTGCTTGATTAGATAAAGTATAATTCATTTTTACTCCTTACTTATATTGTCAAGTTTTAAATCATAGGTCTTAATATAACCTATTAGGGCAGATATTTTATATATACGAGTGGCCATTTCAAAAATATCAGAATTTGTTGAGTGATAATGCTCAAGACCTTTATCATCCATGATCTTTATTAAGGAAGTGCATTTTTTTTCAAGTTCCACAAGGAAAGTTCTGAGTTCTTTGTTTTTTTCAACCAATAATTCAAACTCAGTCATCTGAAACTGCTCTTCCTTTCATCTTCAACCAGTCCTTATTTGTTCTGACTTTATCATTCTTGCTTTGTGCGGCCTTAAGCATTTCTGGTTCTATTCCCAATGACTCCGCAAGAAATATCATGGCACCAAGATCTTTTGGAAAACAATGTCCTCCAACACCAAAATCACCATCAGGTCCGGGAACTGCTAAATGACTTGTTCCTAGGCGACTGTCATACAAAGAATATTCTGTAACTTTATCATAGTCAATGCCGAGTGATTTACAAATTTGATACATCTCGTTTGCAAACAATACCTTAATAGTTAAAAAATTATTCAAAAAATATTTTACCATCTCGGCAGTTTTAAAACCGGTCTTAATAATCGGTGTTCTTGGGAATGCTTTTCTGAACATTGTTTTGACTTTTGTCGTAGCAGGCCGAGGACCACCTAATATAATTCGAGTCTGATTCTTGAAATCTTCTATATAATTTGCCTCTGTTAAAAACTCAGGGCTGAATATAACTGTAATATTTTCAAACTCGTTATTTAATCTTTCTGTAGTACCGGGAGGAACTGTTGATTTTATAACAACTATTTTCTCTTGGGCATATGAAGATGCTAATAAATTGATATCATGCAAGGATTTTTCCACGATGCTTAAGTCACATTGGCCACTTCTTTTCATAGGAGTTGGTAAACATTGAAAAATTATATCACAATCCCTTACAACTGTGGGTAAAGTTGAATTACACTTTTGCTCATCAATATCAAAAGTTAGCAAATTGTGGTATTGTTTTAGACCTTCATAAATAGCGGTGCCTACAAAACCTTGTCCAATAACGCCTACATTCATTTTACACCTCGAAAACATTCGCTTATCCCATCTTTTATGGATATATCAGCAGACCAGCCTAGATCTTTTAACGGCTGTACATTTGCACGAGTCTGTAAGACATCACCGGGTCGATCAGCAACATAATCAAATTTAACATCTGGATTAAAATTGTTAACAATATCTTTTATTTCATTCAAGCTTATATTGTCTCCAGTCCCAACATCAAACACGGATCCATTAAATAAATCATCATACTCCATACAAAATATATTTGCAGAAACAACATCGTTAACATTAACCATGTCCCTTCTTTGTTCACCGTCTCCAGTAATATATGGATTTACCCCATCTCTTATAGCTTGCATCCAATTGCATACAGCAGTAGAGTAGGGACCACTTGCTTTTTGATCTTTGGAATATACATTGAAATATCTCAAACTAACGGTGTCAAGACCATAAAGCTTTGAATATAGGGTTGTCTCTAATTCAGTAAAATATTTCTGCAATGCATAAGGGCTCTCGGGGCCATCGCCATTACCAACAATGGATGAAGAGCTTGAATAGATAACTTTCTTTACCGATCCAACCTTTCTAGCAAAATTTAAAATAATAGAACCAGCCATCACATTGTTTTCTGTGGTATCCACTGGAAATTCTACACTATATCCAACTCTTGGCCAGCAAGCCATGTGGAAAATATACTCTGGTTTAAACTGATAATAGTATGGATGAAAATGACCATCATTGTCTTCTCGTAAAGCCCTTAAAATATTTTTACCATACTTTTCCTCAGTATCAATACCGATCACCTCATGACCGAGATCCTGAAGCCTCTTGTAAAGTTTTGATCCAATGTATCCTTTGTGTCCTGTAACTAAGCATCTAGACATTCTTTAGTTCCTCCTTCAAATCTGCCTCGTACATCATTTTTGCCAATTCTTTAAATTTAGTTTTTGGCTCCCAGCCTAACTCCTCTTTCGCTTTCGAATAGTCACCAAGAAGCAAAGGGACCTCATGTGGTCTAAACAATCTCTGATCTATCTGAACATGTTTATTTACATCTAAACCAGCATGTTCAAAAACCTCATGCAAAAACTCTTGCACAGTGTGAGTTTCGTTTGTGGCGATCACAAAATCATCTGGCTTGTGATACTGTAGCATCATCCACATCGCTTCGACATAATCACCAGCAAATCCCCAATCTCTTTTAGCATCAAGGTTGCCCAAGTATAGAGTTGGTTGCAATCCAAGCTTTATTTTGGCAGCAGCACGAGTTATTTTTCTTGTGACAAATGTCTCGCCTCGTCGAGGAGACTCGTGATTAAATAAAATACCACAAGAAATGAACATGTCATATGATTTTCTGTAATTATAGCATAAATTATGTGCAAAAACTTTCGCACATGCATAGGGGGATGCTGGCATAAATCTAGTTAATTCGTTTTGAGGATGAGCGGGATTATCGCCATACATCTCGGAAGAACTTGCTTGGTAGAATTTTGCATTTGGGCATATGTTCTTTGTTGCCTCTAATAGCTTCAATGTTCCCATAGCAACCGTTTCTGCTGTCTCTGCTGGAGTCTCAAAAGATACTCTAACATGTGATTGTGCTGCTAAATTATATATCTCATCAGGTTGATGCTCTGCTAGTAACCTGTGTAAGCAGCCTGAATCATTCATGTTGCCATATGCAAGATGAAAGTTCATCAACAAATCAGGGTCATCAAATATGTGATCAATCCTATCTGTTGCGATGATCGATGTCCTTCTTTTGAGAGCGACTACTTTATATCCTTTTTTCAACAAAAAGTCTATTAAATAACTTCCGTCTTGGCCAGTGGCACCAGTTATAAACGCTGTCTTCATTATACTCCCCTTACATTAGGATAATTATTCAAAAACCACTCGCATGTCTTTTCCAAACCCTCATCAAGTGAAGTATAATTATAGTTAGGAAAAAGTTTTAAAAACCTTTTATTTGAACTTGGTTTTCTGTGTTGACCCTCGGGCATATCTGTATCCCACTTCACGGGTTTTTTAAAATCTAAAATCTTGCAAATTTTGTATACCAATTCTCTGATGCTAATTTCATCTGGTGTGCCAATGTTAATTGGCATTTCTCCGTCATATTTTTCTAACAATAACAACAAAATTTGTGCTATATCATCAGAATAGGTAAATTCCCTCAAGGGAGAGCCAGAACCCCAAAAATTTGGTGTATTGCCATTAATTTTTGCCTCATATACTTTTCTAATGATAGCAGGTATAACATGACCGTTTTCTAAATCAAAATTATCATGAGGGCCATAAAGGTTATTTGGAATCGCACAGATATATTTTCTGCCGTGTTGCTGACGAAGTGAACGTGAATGTATGTCAACCATTCGCTTGGCATAAGCATAACCATAATTACTTTTGTGTGGAGGCCCATTATGTATTTGATCTTCAGTCAGAGGATAATTTACACTATCTGGATATACACATGTCGAAAGAAATGAAATGACCTTGTTAACATGTAATTCATGAGCGGACTCTAATAAATTTGTATTCATTTGTAAATTTTGGATAAAAAAATCATTAATGTAATCTGTATTACCTTTTACACCACCAACCTTGGCCGCTAGATGAATGATAGCATCTGGCTTTGTTTCTGATATCATATTATTAGTTTCGCCTCGATCAAGAAGATTATAATCTTTAGAGCCGACAAATACTAAATCATGATTGGTTTTTACATTTTTAAAACCGGAACCTACCATCCCAGTTCCACCTGTTATTAGAATTCTCATATAAACCTTTCCATCTATTATAACACATTTTAAGTGGTTTGTCAAATATTATTTAAAATTATTCCCACTTAAACCACTCATCAAGGGGGATTTGGCTTAAATTTTTATTTGACTTACCTTTCCAAGACCTCCAAGGTCCATAAACACCGACTTTGTTTGGGCTACCCAAGAAAGCAGCCCACCATGCCATCGTGCCATGCTCAAATAATATGTTTTTAAATCCTCGAAGAAAGTTAAAGTCTTCAATTAAATCTCTTTTTTCAACTATTGGATCAAAACAACTAAATCCATCTATGAAGGAATTAAAAAAATCGACTGACTCTTGGGGTGAAACACTTTGTTCTTTTGGGACCGAGGAGTGAAACTTCATGGATTCAAGGTCTGAGACTGTTATGTGTTCCCAGCAAGGCATATCTGTTACGATATGTAATCTTTCAAAATCAAAAGATGAAATTGCCTTAATATAGTTTTCAGGTCTTGGTCTTAAGTGAAACTCATTTTTAAAGAATAGTCTGTCTCCGGTCCTGAAGTGTAAGACAAGATCCTTATCATTTTTAACTTCTGTTTCTGGATACCATGATTTTATTCTCTCTCTAGAATTTACAAAGTATCTATAGTCTTCAAAATATCCGTGTAAAAGCATGTCTCGACCAGAGAACACTTTAGAGAATGATTTAACATAGTTTTTATCAGTCACATTATAAACCGGGGGTAAAGGTGTGAGCGGCTCAACAAATTTAACTCCTAGTGACTCAAGTGCAGAAATACCATAATATTCAGGATACGGAGGTAATGCAATTACATCTGTTTTGTGATGTTCAGCCAATACTTTCGCCGCATTATATTGAAACAAATTGTTGCCAAAGCCGTTGGTCAGCTTAACATATATCATGGCTCAACCTGCTTAACCAGATTGCCCTCTGAATCTATTAGCATTTCTTGTCTATTTCTATAAGGGAAATCAGTGATTGGTACAGTCTTATCAAATCCAGTGAAGGGCTTGCAGACATCTGGTATGTATTTAGTCTTTACACCAACCGTGGTTAACCAATCTTCCCACATGTGCTCGGTGCATGTAAAATTACTATCAGTTCTATTAGGGTCCTCTCCCTTGAGATATCTAAATAAAACATATTTTTGAAATGTTTCTGGATTTGACATGGCAAAGAAGCACAAATCACGATGTCCAGATGGCCTGAATACAGTGCTATAAATTAAGTTGTCAGGATATTCTAATGCAGATAAGTTAAGTTTCTTTGGAAACATAGAATTGTCTGGTCTGCATCTAACAATCACATCATAATCAAAGCCATTATCCTCAGAGTATTTTTTTGCCATTGAAAATCCATGGCCTATATTATCTATCTGATTCTGCATTCTTGTTCTGAAATATCCTAATGTACCAAAATTACCCTCTGGTAGTTTTTCGTGAGTGTTAACAACAACCTCTTTCAAATAATCACCGTAAATTTTACTAACACTATCATTTATTTCATCTACATCATATTCATTTGTCATATAATATTTTTGTTCTAACGACTTACCACAAGAGTGAAGTGTATTCTTTGTGCAAGCATAAACAAACACATCAGCATTGTTTGGTTCAATCAATTGCTTCAGATGATTATTATAATTTATTTTATAATCTCTTAATTGTCCGGTTATTAAAACTGCTACTTTCATTTCTACTCCATGTATGATGGTTTAACACTATCTCTGCATGTTTTGCAAAAACCCTCTTTAGGGCCATCCTCTTTGTGATGATCTCTCCAAGGCTTATAAGCATCGCTCATGTAAATATCCCATAGTTTACCATCGCTAATATGTCCCATAATGCCACTCTCTTGGCCCGGAACATCAGATCTTAATGCACAGCAAACCATCACTGATCCATTAAAATCTATGTACATGTTGTTGGATACCTGAAGGCATCTTTGTGTTCTCGTGTAATCGGATGCAATTTCATTTGTATTCCCTCGTGAAGAGCCGTCAAGCTCAAAATTTCTAGATCTGATATGTATTGTCATGCCACGATAAGATAAATCATATTCTAATTTACAGCCGGGAATATCTGTAATAACCTTCGCTGGTAGACCCAATTTCTTGATCTTCCGCTCCGCTCGTTTTCTCATTTTCTCGTGGTCATATCTCTCGTTATTTGATAGGTATTGCTGTATCCACAACTGATTGAAGCCAACATCTGCTAATTGTTCAATATAATCTCTGCTCATATAATCACCATTAGTATTTGTTCTCAATACAGCATTTGGTAATCTCTCACGAGCTTGTTCTATTCTTCTTATAAAGAGATCTCTTTTTGAGGTTGGTTCGTTATACCTACTGTATGTCAATTCACCAGAATAATCGATTTCTGCTAACTGGTCAATTAGATCGATATAGGTTTTCTCTGGCATAATTTTATTATCAGAGATTCTATCAATGAAAGAGTTTGGGCAAAACCAGCACTTCCTATTACAATAAGAAAATGTTTCTATCTCAATAAGTTTCAAATTTTGTTTAAAAATTTCTTTATTAGTTAGAATCGGAGTATTATCTCCACGAAACAATTTGATTGTTTTATTGGCAATCTTTTTCAACATGATTGTTTACTAATTCCTGTACTTATTTTGAATAGAGACCAAAGGGAACACTGTAAATAATTCACTTATACCTTGCTCAACATCTATCGTAGTATCAAAGCCAAGCTTGTTAATTTTGTCATATGACACAACATAATCTCTTTTGTCAGCATCATTATCAAAATCAGCATAATGCACATAACAATTGGATTTTGCTTGTATCAGTTTACAAACATCTCCCTTTGAATAATTCATATTGTTTGAACCAACATTGTAAACTTCGCCTTTCATCTTGTCTTGATTTTCAATTGTAAATTTAAATACTTCTGCGATGTCATTAATGTGAATAAAGGTTCTCATAAAATGAGATTCATACACGGCAATGTATTTTTGAATATATGCTGAGTAAGATAAGTCGTTTACTAGGAGGTCTAATCTAAGTCTCGGGCTAACACCAAAAGCTGTCGCAAATCTAAAAGCAACTGCATTTTCATATTTCATTACTTCTTCCTCGCCAAGAGTCTTGGTGACACCGTAGATACTTAAAGGATTTAAAGGTGATTCCTCGGTACAAACACCTTCAACTTTACCGTAATTTGATCCAGTGGATCCATACATTAACAATTGAGATCCGTCTAATCCATCAACGACATTTTTTGTTCCCTGATGGTTTACTTCATGAGATCGTCTCTCGTCTTTTCTGCAAGCAGTGTATCCAACGATGGCGGCCAAATGAATAACTACATCATGATTCTTCATGGAAGCATGGAGATGATCTCTATCCATAATATCGCCTTTTACAAATGAAAAATTTGGATCCATAAAATTATTAACCAAACCATCTCCACCATACATGAGATTGTCATAAACTGTAACTTTATAGCCATTTTTTAATAGCAATGGTGTCAAAACACAACCAATGTAACCGGCTCCACCGGTAATAAAAACTCTTTTTACCATATCGATAATCTCCCTAATAATATATCTTTAAACATAACTAAGTCTGCCAGCTTTGCATACACAGGATGTGTGAATGCTGCTGGCTTATTCTTTTCAAAAAAATAATGGCCGCTCCAAGCAAATGGATAAACAACAAATGGAATGGCAGGTATGAGAATCCAATACCAATTGTATAAAACAAACACAGTAAACACTATCGTAACTATCTGACCAATAAAATGTAATAATCTACACTTTGGGTGCTGATGTAGTGTTAAGTAATGCTGATAATATTCTTTAAAATTCACAATTTATCCTCATAATATTTAATGGTATTTGAAATACCTTTGCGATGATCAAACCATTCAAAATCCGGAAATTGCTCGACGAACTTATCCTCACTCATAATCTTAACCGGATCACCATCTTGATAGCTTGTATCAAAAACTATGTCACCCTCGAATCCCATTTCTTCTTTAATCATCATAGCTGATTCAGCGATTGAATATCCTTTCTCTTGTCCAATATTTAATGGATAAATTACATTATCCAAATCAAGTGCTCTAACAAGTGCTTCAATAAAATCATCTATGTAAGCCCACTCTCTAACTGGTTGGCCAGTTCCCCATACAACAAACTTATCTTGACCCTCTCGTTTTGCTTTCATCATTCTTATAATCATACCATTTAAAGCATGAGTATGATTTGGATCAATCGAATCGCCGGGGCCATAGGTATTGGGAAACAAAAGGTTGACAGTGTTGATACCATATTGTGCATGATAGCATTTTGAAATATAATAGATACCTCTTTTTGAGTTACCAAAGGAAAAAACAGATTTATGAACATCGCCGGAGAGCCAATTTTCTTCGTATTGAACACTGCTATCTCCGGGATATGAGCAGTTAGAAAACGGTTGAATGACTTTGGTGTCATAATTTAACTCATTAATCGCACGGTAAACATTGAGACACATTTGTAAATTATCAGATATAACATCTGCTGCAAAGTCTCTTACATATCTCATGCTACCACCATGAGAGGCTACATTGTATATGACATCTGGTTTATATACATCAATATGATTTTTGATTGCATGATAATCAAGTATATTGACTCCAGATGTTCTAGATGCACCAATTACATCGTGACCCTCTTCTGCTAATCTCTTAAATAAGTTCTGACCGATAAAGCCAGTATGTCCTAGTACCATTATATTCATATTACTTCCTGTATTGAAATGTGTGCCCATGCAATTTTAGTTTTGGTCCAAATTTGCCTATATGGGTTGCTCTTATTATTTTTTCAAGTTCTTCTTCGCTTATGTTTTTATCAATAATTTCTAATTGATCTATTTCTCTCATTCGACCAACATGATGTCCCCACTCATCTTTTGTATTGTTGGCTTCATTAATTAAATAATCATTTCCATAAATAGATATATTACCAACAATATCATAAAAAGCTTCCATCTGTTTTGACTGTATTCTTGACATTACAGACCTAATATTATCATTTTTATATACTGGAAGTCTGTAAACTTTTATAATCTTTCCGTTGTCTACTTTGTCATCCATATAGTGGACGGTGACCCCAGATTCTGTGTCTCCGTTATATAATGTCCAATTTACTCCACCAGCACCGGGATACTTTGGAGGACATGGATGAAAATTAACTGATGCTATTGAAACTCTATCTAATAGTCGTTGCTTTAAAATACAATAAGATTTTAAGTGAAACAAATAATCACCTGACCAATCTTTTACTTCTATGGGTAATCTCGCACCTCTTTTAGGATCTGTGTAAATCGGAGTCGCATCAAAGCCGCAAACATTTAAAAAATCATATGCCTGCTTTGATTGTTCACAATCTTTAAAACCTATTAGTAGTGCTTTTTTACTCATCTATCTTGAACACATCCATGGTTGTTAAGTCAGGCCAGTCAGTGTATACCCACTGCTTAGGAGGGGTAGCTATTGCATGTGGAAGCTTTTTTAATCCTAATTCTGCTGTCTCGGGTGTCATATAGTAATGATATCCAATCGTTTTTATGTTTTGAACAGACCATGATTCATTTGGGCTTCTGCCGTCGTATGACATTCTCTTGAGGACATCAAAGTCCTCTTTCTTATCAAATAAGATAGCACCACCACGACCTAAACTTAGATGCTTTCTGAATTGAAAACTAACACTCATGTAAGTGTTGGGTATATAGCTGTTTGGTTTCCAATGCACAGCAGCATCAATTATATCATCGGTCAGATAATAGTAATCTTGCCATATCTCATCTTTCCATTCAAGCTCTATATTAAGTTTATCTGCTAACATCGGAACAGATAAATATGTATGCTTTGGTACAGATATTTTTTTTGCATTCTTCATGCGAAGACAAAGCTCTAATCCATGAGTACAGCAGTCCACTGCCACAGCATATGGGGCACCAAAAAAACTTGCTATCTCTTTTTCAAAATCTTCAATTACTTGAAAGGACATTATAACTCCTCAATCTCTTTTAATAATTTAACAGCCATATGTTTCCAAGTGTAGTTATTTACCGCTGTTTGATAGGCTGTTTCAATTATCTTATTTCTTTCTTCATCGTTACTCAAGTAGTAATCTATCTTCTCATTTAAATCTGATAGATCATTTTCGAACATGACACAATTAACACCATCTACAAATACATCCTCATACTGGTAAGTCATCTTGTTGCATAATAACAAAGTTTTTGACATCATGACTTCAAAATATCTTGGACTAATATCAAGATTTGGTCCTGTTGTTGCAAGCCACATCTTACATTCATTTATTTTTGTGGCATATTCCTCAACTGAACGGATTCTGTAACTTAGGTCTCTAGTTGAATTCCAAAACAATTTGTGTTTTGTTTGTATCAAGTTTTTATAAACTCTGTTTCTAAGATCTCCAGTTGGGCCTTTTATTTTGTTTCCGCCATGATCAGCACCACTAAAGCCAATATCGTATATTTTTTCAACTTGGCGGTCATAATATACTTCAGGATTTGCTGTAAACCAAAACCTAATCGGTTTCGTATTCGTTATCTCACCATACTCTTTATATGTGATATTAGTGTCCATCAAGATATCTATATTATTTAGTCTACAAAAATCAAGCTTATGTTCTAACATTGTTTGCGGCTTGTGCAATAGGGCTACCACTGGTATCGACACATCCTTCAAACCTTTCAGTTCACCATAAACAGAAGGGTCAGTTTGGGTAAAGTATCCCAAGCCAAATATTATACAATCGATTCCCTTATCCTCTATATTCTCAAAGTTTTTAGCACGACCTTGATAAAGAATGACATCAGAAAGTTTTTTTAACTCTCTGTAGAGGTCGCCGTAATATTGATACATATAATCATCACGAGTAACATTTCCAGAATCTATGTATAAAATTTTCATTTACTGTTGTCCTTGACACCCGGTGCATAATCTTCCAAATGGCGGAGGGCACCTTGTGAGTGGTAGCCATCATCAACAGTCTTAAGATCATGAATAATATCACCATGATGTATTAAATAAAAAAGACTATAAACATCATTATCACCCCATCTGTATTTGTAAATACCGCCAAACTTATTCACTGCTTGCATCCATTGTTTCCACTCGATACTTTCAAACATTGAGGTCTTTAAAACATAGGAGTCGGCACAAGGATAATAATTAAAGTTTTCATCTGCTTCGGGATCACTTAATAGATTTTTTAAGAAATCGCTTTTTGGATCAATATTGTAGTGCCTTAAGTACCCTTTTATAAAAGCCCAAAGATTTACTCGTGTATCATAGTTTCCTTGATGAATACCTTTTTCTCTTTGATCATATACTTTCATAGCACCCATAACTTCTTCTCTGTTTTTCATAACTTCAAATGGGTCGCTTTCCATTTGCTTTACAAACATTGATTCATCGTCAATTGTCATAATATAATCGTGTTTATGAAGCAATGTTTTTTCATGACCATACATGTTACACATAAAGTGGCACATATGCAAATATCCTTTTCTACGAATTGGGAAACTAGCACGAACATACCACAGATTTTTTCTATTATAAAATAGTTCTTTTTCTTCTATGTGGGATGGGGTCTCATAAGGCACTGAAATAAAGTGAACATCTTGAGGGGTAGTATCACTTATTTGTTTTCTAAATTCTTCTGAATCATATATATCATCGAAATAATGAACATAAACAGGGTAATTGTATTTATGATTATAGTTTTCCCACAATGATCTCAAACATTCAGGAATACATTTCTTTCTAGATGAGACAATACTGATGCATGCATTTAACATTTTTTCTCCTAAGACTTCGTGTAATATTTTCTATCGCAAGACTCATAAATTTCATCAATCAATTTTAAAACATTGTAGGTTTGTTTTAGATCAAAAGAGTCCAAATTTTTATATAGTTCAGGATGGTTTGGGCATGAACCAGCATATTGGCCATATGAGTTGGGATCAATCTTATTTGTCATTTTATCAAATTCTGATTTTATTTCGGATTCAAGCTCTGGGGATAAAAATTTAATTTCTTTTACCTCATTCAAAGCTTTACCACCAATTTTAATATAACCTTGGTCTGTCATTAAGGATATGCTACATTCCAAATTGGTAGGCTCAGATGAAATGGTAACCTCTAGATTACCGCCATGATCTCCATAATCCAATATACTATATGTTGTATCCTCGATACTTATACCAAAGTGTTTTGTATTATATGTTTTTGATGAAACTACTTTTGGTTTGCCAAACAGATAACATAAAATGTCAATATAGTGAATGCCACACTCATGTAGTGTTCCACCTCCGACAAGTGCAGTTCCTCTCCAATCATAAAAATAACTTATTGGTCGCTGCCATCTTTGAATTAGATTAACACCTCTTAACTTACCCAATTTTTTATTGTCTAATAATTTCTTTAAGACTTGTATCTCGGGGTTTAGCCTGACTTGTAAAACACAATATGCTTTTTTGTTAAATGATGCTGCTGTATCAGATATGAGATTAATTTCAGATGGATCTAGTGTAGCAGGCTTTTCAATTAAAACATCGCAGCCATTACTTAAGCAGAAAACTGCTTGGGATGTGTGTAAACTATTTGGAGTAGCAATCACTACAAAGTTTACAGAGGTTTCTGTTATCATTTTCTTGTAATCATAGTAACCTTTTAAATTATGCATATTGCATACATCTATCAGTTTTTCATCGTCTATATCACAAACTGCCACAAGCTCAAAATCAGAATTAGACATTATTGATTCATAATGCCTAATAAATATTTTACCACAACCGATGATTCCTACTTTGTATTTGCTAGTCTTCATAAGTTCCTTCTCTAATAGACTTTGCAACTTTCTCCGCTATCGGGCAATCTCCAGTGATTCCCTTTCTAATATATGCTGGTTGCTCATAAACAACATTAGGGTAGTGACCCTGCTTTGGCCCTCTGATTCCAAGTTCAGCAACTATTCCTTTCATATGAAGCTTCATTTGTTCATAAGCCATTAGACATAAAGGTTCTGCTAGCCTGAAGTTAAACCCGATATACTCATGATTATATCTGCCTATCTGGCCTTGGTTGCAAACAGATCTAACTTTTGTCGCATCTAATTTACTATTCTTTGGTATGCAAATCATACCGCCCTCAAAAGTAGAGATATTTTTTGTTTTATAAAAGCTAAATGTTCCACAATCAGACATCATACCAGCATATCTTTCATCATATGTTTGTGATCCAAACCCTTGAGCGGTGTCTTCTATAACTACTAAGTTGTATTTTTCTGCGAGATAATTTATTTTATCCATATCACAAATTCTTCCATAAAGATGAACAGGCATAATTGCTTTTGTTCTCTCGGTTATCTTCTCTTCTATTTTATTTACATCAATTAAAAGAGTGTCAGGATCTATATCTACAAAAACAGGAGTTCCACCAGAGATCAATATTGCATTAGAGGTCGATATAAAAGTGAACGGAGTTGTTATAACTTCATCTCCCGGATTTAAATCCATTGACCACAAAGGTGCTATGAGGGCACTTGTTCCATTGTTGACTGCGATGCAGTCCTCTAAGTCAAATCTTTCTTTGACATAATTTTCAAATATATCTCTTATTACTACTGGCATTAGGAAAACTCTGATATTATATTTTCAATATAATTTGCATATTTTTTTGCGACAAAAGTCATGTCTATATTATTATAACATGTTTCATTACTTGTGTCAAGTTTTTTATTAAAATTTATTTTTGGGGGTTCGTACAATCGCACTGGTTCGAAATCCCATTCATCTTCCAATATAATGGTTGAATTGGGACCAGCAATTTCACGGGTGCCACCAGCAGATGAACAAATTATATGACAGCCACATGCTCTTGCATCGACAACAACATTTGGACAATGATCGAGCCAAGCAAGATGGATAAAATATTTTGCTTTTTTATATAGAGAGTAAAGTTGCTTTTGATGAAGCATTCCTGCATAATGTATTCTTGGGTGCTTAATTCTGTCTGGTGTCTTTACGGCTCCGGCAATGATTAGTCCATCATTTTCACCTGCATGTTCTAAGAAGTAATTTATATTATCTTGCAATCTTTTATGAGGTCGCCAAGAGGAAGCACAGGCCCAAAGGTTTTCGTATTTATTGAATTCTAGGGGCTTAACAGTTTCAATCGTTTCTAGATCTGCACCATTATGTATAATCGTATAATTGTCACACTCGCCAAAGTATTTAAATGTAAGATCTCTATTGAAGCTAGATTGAAATACTACACCATTTGCAATCTCATAAGTTCTTTTAATTCTTTTGTTTTGGCTCTCATAATTAAATTTGCTGTTAAAATAAATACCATCAAGCCTTTGAATCATAGGTCGATCAAATTGTGGCCACTGTGATTCAATGAAGCACAAATATGCATCGGGATCAAAAGATCCAAAGGACCATCCAATTTTAACCATATATTTGTGAAGCTTGGTGGCAAATGAGTTAGGCCCAGAAGTGCTATTTAAATTTACATTGTGATATCGTAATTTCAAAAAATCCTCTCATATGGAATTTGACCTCTTATTTTAAGTGAGGTCTGATACTGTTTTTGTTGCTTAACTTTGTCAACATTAAGAGGGTTCTCTCTATTATAGACATGCATAATATCACTTATATATGAGCTTTTATCACCACATATCTCTAAGAGAGGTAGCATCAATGCTTGATCATAAGCAACATGATAAAAGTCCCCTGTCTCATCTTTAAGGTCATCTAACTTAACATGATTCCATGCTTTTGTTTTAAATGTTCTGAGGTGTGATGCTCGCCACTTATCTTCACGAAATGTATTTGATTCTATGACCTCATCGGGATATCTAGATGGTTCAATTCCTTTCTTTCCGTGTGGAAAATATACATAACTACCATATGTCATGAGACACTCTTTTTCACAGTATTCTTTATCCAAACGAGATAGAACATTACCACATGGAAGCCAATCATCTCCATCAAGTAAAATATTTACATCCTCATCATCAAACTTGTTGTCTACTAAAGTGCTAACAATATTTCCTAATGCATACTTCTTTTCAGAATTTACAACTAATTTAAATCGTTCATCATTTTCAATATTTTTGTTTATCACTAAATTAGAATTGTCTGTTGACATATCATCAATCAAGTAACATCTAAAGTTTTTGTAATCTTGGTGTTTGATGCTTTTTATACATCTCTCCAAAAAAAACTCTGCATTATAAAAAGGAATGATAAAATTAAATCTAGTTTGTTCAGTTGTTTCACACTTAGAGGGTGTTTCTAGATTCCACAGATTTTCAATAGTAGACCAGAAAATCTTAGTCCTACTTTTCATATAATCAAGAGCAGTTTCCCTAGTAGAAAACCACTCTTCATCTTTGTGTTGCACATTGTCATTTAATATTAATTCACAGCCTAAAATCTTTGCTTCTATGATCATTCTTGGACATGTATCACCACCGGGGGGTACATATACCACACCCTTGGACGATGCCATTTTCTTCAACATATCCTCATATTTTAGACCCCAAACCAACTCATAATCAAGACCAAGTTCTTCTGCTTTTCTAATTGCCTCTGCTCTGCCTTTTACCCATGAAGATGAATTAAGGACAATCCACTTATTAGATTTATTAGAGCAATCTAAATTCTGTAGCAATTCTAATGTATCGTCATAAAAAACAGAGCTTAAAACTCTAGTATTTTCATTGTCTAAAAATTTAAAGTGATTGCAGTAAATTGATTTTTGTTTCTCTGACATAAACCAAAGTGCTTTGGCTTTTTTGTAAAATACTGAAACTAATTTACCTCTTGACTCAACATGACAATTGCATGCTCCGGTTGCTGCTACATGTTTTTCTGGAGATCTAAAGATACAATACTTATAATCATATTCTAGCACAGAGTAACACAAGTTTTTGATTGCATAAACTATTCTATCATCTTTTAAACCGGCAAAGTTACCAAAAATCCAAAATTTATCTTTGTGTTGTTTCATCAACTCAACTGTGACTTGAGTGCTTCTAATTTTTGCAATTGGCATGTAACAACTTCTTACAATCGCTTCAGTTGTAAGTTCTCCGCCGCCGACATAATCTTCGACGAACATGTCGTTAACAAATATAACCATATACTAATCTTCTGCTAATGAGCTGAAAAGTGCATCAATCTCGTCATCTGAAACAACGGAGTCATCTATAAAGTGAGAACAAAAGTTTTCATACAATGCTTGCTCATCAAACTTTTCTTTTAAAAGAGGAACTAGTTTTTCAGCAGTTTCTTTTGCTTTATGCCATTTTTTATGTGTCTTTCTGAGCACCATCTTGTAGGATCCTTGATCCGCATAGGCCCACCCTGATTGTTCTGGTAATACACCTTGCCAAACTACTTCTTTTTGAACTTGTTTGATTTCATATTTTACTTCTTGGAAATAATTCACACCATTAAATCTAAGAAAATCTAATTGGCCTGACCACCCAACTGTGACAATCGGTAATCCTTCACGGGCTGCTTCATATAAAGGAAGACCAAAACCCTCACCATGAGATATATTAATAATTGCTTTTATTTTATCATGAGTGTATAAGTGCTTCATTTGGCCTGATGAAAGATCGCCGTGCAAAAGATGCACTTTACATTTTCTATCAGGATATTGAGATAAAATTTGTTTTAAAGTTTTCTCTGTATGTTCAAAATCAATATAACAATTTCTTCTAAAATTACACTTAATAACTAAGCCAACCTCTTGATCAACAAATTCTTCTACCCACCATTTGATAGCATTTGCCATATTTTTTCTTGGACTAATTTGTGAGACCATTAAAAAATTAAAGTCATAAGGGAGATCAAATCCATCTATAGACTCTGATTCGACATCTGGAGTGCTTTCCCACACAACTTCAACAGGTGTTTCAAGTCTGTATGGAAATTGTTCTCCAGTCTCTGTATTGGTTGCCTGAGCAGAAGTTCCAACATAAGTATCTTTGGCATGATTTGAGACAACTAAAATTTTATCCATGGTCTCGTTACCTTTTTGCAACCACGATGGATCAACATTTGTAGTTTCAATACCAGCGGTATAACCTATATTTATTGGACAAATTTTTTCAAATTCATTTGGGATAGTTATTTGTAAAGACACTTCTGGTGACAATTGTTTTTTTTGAATTAACTCAGCAGTGGTATTGATACGAGCATCTAGCCATTGTCTAAACTCATCATTTTTCCAAATCCAGCCTGTCTGTCCCCACGGTATTGGAGTAACATAGATATCAAATAAGTCTTCTCTGCTTTTTAATGCACGAAGTGCAAATCTTGCTTGTTCACCATATCCTGATTGTGATAGGACGGGTCCTCTAACATATATAGATCTTTTCATGCCACCTCCAAAAATCTGATATTACTAAAACTCTTTCTTGTCTCCCAAGATCCTTCTTTCTCATAAACCTCAAGCATGATGTCCACCCATCTTTTATTAAAGTCATCAAAATTATAATTTTTCATCACATGCTCACGACCTTTGGTAATCATTTCTAATCTTTGGTCTTCAGGCATAAGCATCATTTTTTCTAATGCTGATACAACTTGTGACTCGCTCAAACGGTCTTCATAAATATAAGGGACGTCTTGCGACCCGATCACCGCCTTTGATTCTGGGATCAAAGGTATCCCGAAAAGGTCACTGCCCGACCTGATCTGTTCTTGTAAGCCACCAGTCATATTCGCTATGATAGGGGTGCCGCACGACAGTGATTCCAAGGTCGCAAGACCAAACCCTTCCGCATCCGATACGTTGATCGTGCAGTCAACCATATTATATAATGCAGCAAGGTCCTTTTGATCAACCTTATTAGTTGAAAACAAAACTTGGCTTTGAGTATTTAAATTTAATCTCTCTACTATTTGATGCAAATCTTGACCATGAACATCGTGGGGATCGGTATGCATCAAAAGTTGTGCTTTATCATGGCCGACTTTATCTAAAAATGCTTTAAACCAAAAGATTAAAGAACCAGACTGTTTTCTTCTGGCATTTCTGTTGTTCCAGAAAAATACAAACTTATTTGGATCTGTTAAATTTTTACTTCTCAGAAGCTCAATGTCTGACTTTGGAAACGGCTTAAAAATTTGATGATCTACGGCATGAGGAACATAATCTAGTTGGATTTCAGGGGCTACCTCTGACACAACATCTCTAGATAGCTTTGAGATTGCACAGATTCGATCATTGGACATGTAAAACTTTCTATTGAAAAAAGGAGCAGGATAATTATCCCATACATGATAGTATACCATTGGTATCAGAGGTCGAATTTCATTTTCGATATCCCACAGCCAACCCCAGAATCTTGGATCAGTCATAAACCAACATATATCTGGTTTCTCCGTTCTCATAAGTGAACGAATCATCTCCTGAGTTCCGTATCCATCAACAGGTATGATTCTCCAATCATCTCCATAAGGACTTACTTTAACTGGATTGTAATCAAGGTGCTTCATTGCACCACCTAGTGATATAACCGAAAATTTACCAGTTTTTAAAAGTGCTTCGATTACATACTTTGTTTGAGTCCCAACACCAGATGGTGATAAAGGATGATCTGAGAGTGTCAGAACTTTAATTTTTTTAGACATAACTACCCTTGGATAAAAATATAATATAATATAACACACATAGATAGATTTGTCAAGTATTTTTTTGTTTTTTTTACTTTTCTGGGTTATAAAGGGTGTATGTCGCTTTTAATTCTTCGCCGGCAAGTATTTTCTTAATTGTTTTTATGATGATCATATCACCGATATGCACTGGTTCTATATTTGGATTTACGGTGGTGTGATTAAAAAAACCTCCTAGTGGAGTTCGTATAAATCCGTTCTCAAATCTTTCATCTCTAATATGTGAAATACCTAACACATAATCGTTAGGCAAATCTTTTTTTGTGAATAGCCCAAGACCATGAACATCGGATTGTTTTATTTCCAAGAAATTAGGTAGTGGATTGTAATAAATATCAAACATCGCACACAACTAATAACAATTCTCTGTTTTATTAAATTCACAATATCTACACGACATACGGTTTTTGATTTTGATTCCTCGATGAATAGCTGTCACGGCTTTAAAAAGAAAGTCAGTTGCATTCTTGGTCTTACGAGGACCAGAAGTAACACGGAAAATCTCAACATTCTTATCCTTCGCAGTTCTCTTAAGAAGACCGAAGTAAGTCTCAACCATCTCTGGATCAATGTTGTGCTTCTGGCACCAGAACTTCTTATAAAGGGTCAACTGATAAGTCGTCATACGATCAGATTTCTTTTGTTGATCCCAACCCCAAGAACAAGTCTTCCAGTCAATAATGTGATACTTGCCGTCTGGTGTTTTAATAACAAGGTCAATAAACCCTTTGAATTCGCATGTATCTGCGGTAAATTCTGTGATAGGTTCAAAGAGTTTTTCCTCTGCTTGATGAACTTCGTACTCAGGGAACATACGATCAAGTTCAGCCAAAAACTTTGTATATATTGGCTCTGCTTGACCTCTCATGGCTTCGATTAGTTTCTCTCTTCTCTCAACCTTTGGAGGTAGTGCTTTTAACTCGTTTTCAAATATAACATTGAAGTGTTCTCCAAAGTCTTCTTTGTCAAGAACTCCAGCTACTCCAAACTCACATACAGAATGAAGAGCAGTTCCGAAGCATGTGTATTCATTGCCCTCGAAGCCAGCGAGACCATCGATGTAAATAAGTTTGTGCTTGTATGGGCATTCATTCCAAATTTTAATTTCTGAATAAGATACATGTTTCACTTGTCCTCCTCGAATAGATCTTCATAAACACGGTATAAAGCTGGGCTTAATTTTTTTATTTCTTTTCTGTGGCCAAAGACCCACTCTTCAAATCCTCTGGCATAATACTCATTTACAGAAGTTGCAGCATAGGCCGAGACAAAAATGCCATTCACTAAATCATTTAATACATCATAGCCAACTTCTTCATATAAATAATCATCTATTATTTGATTGTATGATGGGTCCACCATTAATTCTTTGGGTGGCCTTAAATCATGTGAATTTAAAATTCTAAATAGAACTTTTCTTTTTGCCATAAATTCTCTTTCAACAGAGCCATCTGAATATACGAAATCATTATATCTTTCTTCGACACCATGAGCTATCTCGTGAACAATGTCATCAATCATGTCTCTATCGTTGTCTTGTTCGTTAGTTATAAATACAGCACCATTGTCATAATATGCATTTATTTCTCTATCCTTAAACTCAGGAAAATTTCCAACATAAATAACATCAATTGAGTCAAGAAGCTTTGCAGGAACTCTTGCGGTCACATATTCAAACACGAAGTCTAAATCAATATGATCTCCCACTGGGTCTTGTATGTAAATGTCGGTGCCTCGCATAGAATAATGATCCTTTAATTTGCGAGACCGTTTCATACTTTCCGTAATCCAACTCATAACGGTCTCCTTTTGTATATATAATATAACACATTATATTTTTTTGTCAAGATATTTTTTTCTAGTACCAAATAGATAGTCTGCGATTGGAAGAACAACATTCATATTTTTGTTCTGATATCTCATATGGTGATCATAATGCCACGGAATCCACCTCTTGCACCACTCTGGATTTTTATGAGAATAATTGTGCATAACTGAAAACAAGACCGCATACAAAGATGCCCCGATGTAAAAAGCGGGGCATATCCAATATAAAGGCAGATGAATTACGATGGCGAACAGCGAGCCGCCCCATTCTAATTTCGATATCTTGTGATCATAAAAATTATTTTTAATACAATGGGCATGGTGTTCGCGTAAATGAAAAGCGAACATGCTATTTCTTTTTTTACCCCAGCCATGGAAAACATACTTGTGGATTATCCACTCAACAATGGAACCGTAGATCAGGGCCACCATAAACAAAAAAATGTGTCCCATACTTTAAATATGCGGGATTATAGAATTTGAGAGGCAATTGTGGCTAATTTTGACCTTTCGCCCTTTTTAAAGGTTACATGACCGGCAATTTTCTCATGCTTAAACTTTTCAACAGCATAAGTTAATCCGTTAGAAGTCTCGTTAGTATAGATATTATCAATCTGCTCTATGTCACCAGTGAGTATGATCTTTGTATTGTCACCAACACGAGTAAGAATAGTTTTAACTTCGTGGGCTGTGAGGTTCTGTGCTTCGTCTATGATCATGAAAGCATTAGAAATTGAACGACCACGAATGTAAGTAAGAGCTTCTATCTCAAGCTTTCCTTGATCCAAATAATATTCCATTAAATTGCCTTCTTCTTCTGATGTCACATTATCAATATTATCAGCAATTGGCTTGAGCCAAGGAAGCATCTTTTCTTCCATGGTGCCGGGCAAAAACCCGATGTCCTTACCGAGAGGCTGAACGGGTCGTGAGATAACAATCTTTTTATATTTTGGTTTTCCGTTTCCAACAGTTTGTTCAAGACCTGCTGCAATTGCAAGGAGGGTCTTACCAGATCCAGCACGACCTATAAGTGATACAAAGCTTACATCATCATTGAAAAGCAGATCGTAAGCAAATGATTGCTCTTTGTTTCGTGGAGAAACTCCCCAACGAAGATCATTTGTATAATTTGTAATTTTTTGAAGTTTGTTGCCATGGTCCAAAATCTTCCAAGACATGTTTTCTTTGGATTGCTTGAGGACACCAACATTATAAACTGATTAGGATATAGGTTGGGATAATCCTCCTTGTCTAAGAATACAGGCTTATCTTCATAAAAGCGATCAATGATTTCATCATCCATCACTATCTCTTCAAAGCCTGTGTAAATTTTATCCTTGGCTGTGACTACTTTAATATTTTCATATTCTTCTGCCTCAAGACCAATGCCTTGAGCGATGACTCGTAGATTAACATCTCGTGAAACAAGAATGACTTTTCTTCTTGGATTTTGAGACTTAATTGTCATTGCCGTCGCTAAAATAATATGATCTGAGTTTGTTGGATCTAGATCTCTTGGCAATGCTTTGTAATCAATTTCATCAAGGCCAACGAATTTAACAAGACCTTTGCCCTTGTCTATGCGGATGCCTTTCTTAAAATCTCCTTTCTTTCGGAGACAATCAAATATTTTAATTATTTGTCTTGCATGAAAACCAACAGAATCCTGTCGTTTCTTATGTTTATCAATCTCTTCTAGAACTTTTAGCGGAACAATTATATCATTATTTCCAAATCGAGTAAGACACTCAGAGTCCGACAAGTAGACGGACGTATCAATTACAAACCATTTTTTAGCCATCTCAACCTCGTTTAGTAATTAGATTTCCTGTCCATTAATTACCATCTTTCCCCATTTTGCTTTGGAAACCAAAGCAGAAGACGACTGTATCTTACCGCCACCGACATTCCACATTAATTCAATACCAAGTTCTTCACAGACATCCATCTCAGGGGTGTTAGTTTTTTTACGATCGCCACCGTTAGCAAAACAGTCTGGGCGATGTGTTCTAAGTGCTTCACACACACTATCATCTGAATCATCAACTGATACAACTTTGGTCACACCTTTGATTTGACTCATGATATATGCTTTCTCTGGCCAAGGCATAAAAATATATCCCTTTTTTCTTAGCAGCCAATCATCTGAATTTATGATTACCATAACATCACCATGTTCTGCTGCTTCTTCAATCATCTGGACATGTCCTACATGAACAGGGTCAAATCCGCCTGATACGGCAACTACCTTTCTTTTTTCACTCATTTTTTCTCCTTGTATAAGTAGATGTACGGAGACCATTGTTTTGGAACATTTGTCATTCGATAAAAATCAATAAATGTCGCTTTAGGTCTCCGAGGTTCTTTGAGTAATTTCATTCCCGCTTCTTTTGGGGTTCGGGCTCCCTTCGTAATGTTGCATTTGTGACAAGAAGTTACAATATTATCCCAAGTTTTTGGTCCGCCACGAGATTTAGGTATTACATGGTCTAATGTAAGTTCCGTTTTGGAAATTGCTTGTTTATTGCAATATTGACAAGTATAATTATCTCTGGAGTAAACATTTCTTCTTGTGCAAGATAAAATAAATTCATGCTTTCTCACATACGACTTGAGGACTATAACAGCAGGAAACATTCTAGTACCATGTGCCCTGATATTATAATCCTCAACTACACTTGCTCTTCCACTCCTGCACATCCCAAAGGCTTTGAATGAATCAATTATTTCAATAGGTCTCCAAGAGGCATCAAGTTTCAGAGAATAAAGCTTCATGCTTTAACTAGTTTTGATTTAGCAGTTTCCCAGATTGAGTGTCTGGTCCTACTTTCTTTATTGCCTCAGCAGAGAGGGAAAAACCATCAACAAATGCTTTGAGTTCACCAAAAGCTCTTTTATAGTCAGGCTCCATAACAACTTCAGTTTTACCACCGTGTCCATGGATTGCACGAACTTCACCAATATTATCATAAATTGTTACAGAGGGATGTTCCGACAACCAAGTCACAGCGACCTTACCGTTATCAAAAATAAAACCTTGGGCTACTCTGCCTGTTCCAGAAATGCCTGATTCATCCTCTTCTCTTTTTAAATAAAAAACTTTCATATGTATATCACCTCGCAGGTATGATGTAGATTGGATAGTGATCTCCTTGATTTCCAAAAATGTTGTAATCGTACCACTCAATTGCATCCTCAACTGACATCTCCTCTTTGGTAATTAGGGTGTCAATAACCTTATTTTCATCATAGATCAAACGATCCATAACCGGATCGTATCCAAGCACCGCATGGTCATATAAATCTGCCGGTTCAAGCCGTAAGGCTCTTGTATTCTGTGGCAATGTTATGTCGGTTCCAATTAAAACCATGGTTTTTTGTCCTTTTTTATTAAGAGAATACACCCAGCAGGACTCGAACCTGCAACCCTCGGCTTAGAAGGCCGATGCTCTATCCAGTTGAGCTATGGGTGTTTATTTTATCTTCCAAGCAAGAAATGCAGTGAGACCTACCAATATAACCGGTAGGACTGTAAGATATAATGTTGCAATCGTCCAATCATCCATATTTTTTATCCTTATCTTTTTTAAAATATTTATCAAAATCTTTCGGCTTCATAGTTTTATCTGGATATTGAACGGTCGATTTATTTAATTTTTCTAAAATTCTAGGGTCGTATTTTGGTTTTGATTTTTTTGATTTATGATTTTTTATTAATTCTTCTGTAAAAACTTCAACCAATTCATTTACCTCAATCCATTTCTCATTATAAACTGTAATGCCATATACGAGACCAACAACATCGGTTGCTTCTTGGCTTGTCATAGTATCAATAATGTCGGGCCTAGTATTTGCAAGATAAAGAAAAACTTTCTCTTCAACATAACGAAGAATAACAAAATCTAAATCGTCAACCGTAATTGTAATCTCAAGATAATCAGATGACCTTGCATCATAATCATTCTCTGCCAATTTAATGAAAGACATTAATTCTTCAAAATAAAAAACTATAGTGTTTTCATCAACCAAGGCAGACTTAGGCATCGGAATACCATTTGATAGCATTTCAATTAGTTCTTCTCTAGAGAAGGTTTTGTATTTCATTTGTGATTAGCCCTGTTATAATTCTTGTTTCGTCTGGTCCATTTGTTTCATAAGACCTTTTTTGTTCTTTTAGAAAATCATAAATCTCTTTATCATTACCATTTTCTCCGCATCTATCTCCAACAAACCAGTGTGTGTATTCTGTAAAATGCTGAAGACAAAAGGTTTTGTCCCAACCAACTGGGAATATGTCGAAAGAGGTATCTCCTCCGAGTTTAATCGTTAATCCATCTATTCTTTTTAGATTAGTATAGTGACGTAAACGATCAAGATAATTTTCTCTCAAAGTGGGAGAAAAAGAATTATCGTAGTCTACGAAAAACTGGCGATCTTCGGCTTGAGCATTTCTTCCGATAGGGCACCAGTTAATCATAGATCCACGATAATTAATAAAATGTCCTGTAAGTGGAAACCTTTCATTAGAAAAGTTGGCTTGTTGCTCAATCAAAAGGAGCATCAATTTTTGAAAGTTTTTACGGCCAAGTTCTTTGACCATATCTACTTCTGAAATTAATCTATGTTGCTCATAATTATTTGAAGGAGGATAATAATGCTTTGTACCATTACAAGGGAGAAGGTGCAATTTTCTTCTTATAATGGAGTGATCAAGCAACATGCCAACCTGTTGCTTTAGATAATTAAAGTCGCTGCCGGTTACAATACCAATTTCAGCAATCTCTGATAGTGATTCTAAAGCTGGAATCAAAGACTCCTCCAGTGGCTCTCTTGGGGGAGTCAAAGTTCCATCCATATCATACAGGACAATATGTTTCATTACTTAAGCACCTTAAATGCATATGGAGCACCACGAAATGCAGAACGATCAATCTCAAAATGAACACCATCACTATCTTCTTTAATGTTCAAGATAGCAGATCCACATCGATCGATAATCTTAGCAACATCTGATGTACAAGACCATACATGGACACAATTTTTATCCATCTTAGAGTCTGATATTGTGGTTTCGGCTTCAGGTCCACCGCCTTTACCTTTCCATCGTAATTTAATTTCATTAATCTTTTTTTGATCCATAATCACTCCTATGTTTGTGTGTCTATATAATATAACACATAAGAAGAGACTTGTCAAGCTCGTTTTAATAAATAAATTTTATCTCTTGGAAGTTTGACCTCATGTATAGAACCAATTATAGGTCTTCTGAAGTAAAGATAGATGTGTGTTTTATTTTCAGCAAAACAGTAACACATCATTCCTTTTTTAAAACATCCTTCATCTTTTATTATAATATAATAATTCTTAATCATATATATTAATTATATAACATATAAATATAAGATTGTCAAGGTATTTTAATTACTTTTATTATTAAATCATTCTTACCACGAAGTAATCTGTGATATTCCATCTTCTTTATTGAGAACTTCATGCCCTCTTCTAATTTAAAAGGAACTTGATCATCCTTTTGGAAGTACCAATTGTCTGATTGTATGACTTCAACAATTCGGTCTTCTCTGTCACGATGCCAGATAAGTTCCTCGGATAAAACATTATGATTAAAATAACGAAGAAAAACATTTTCTGCTATCTGCTTTTCCTTAAACGGAAAATCACTCATTTTAACCTGCTGAGGCTTTAGAATATTTAACAATCAGAGACATCCCATCCTCTGATTTTGTAGTTTCAGATACACCACGAAAAGCAGCAAATGATCCATATTTTTGAAGAAAATCAGATTCATAATCTTGAATCATTTTTAAATCTTGATCTGGAATTGCCTCACCATCTTTTCTTTTATAAACTGTTGTTCTCCGTATTTCACCACGATTTCGTCCATAGGGATAACTGGTATCCTCAGAGACTTTTTGATAATCTCTTTCTAGTAAGCTTTTAATCTCTTTGGATGAAGATTCTTGAATTAAAAGATTGTTAATTTCTTCTTTAATAATTTTATGTAATTGTTTTTTCGTGAGTTTCATTTTAATTTTCCTCTTCTAATTTACCTTTTAAGACTCTTTTTTGACATTGTTCAGTCAGTTGAGTTTCTAATTTTTCTTTGTAGACATCAATCTTTGGCTGCTCCCATGGTAAATGAGAACAGTATTTTTCATAATCTTCTTTATCTTGGAGATAAAGTTCTAATGCTTTTGTATTTCTAACAAGATCATCCATCCCCTCCCCTTTGAGAGAAGTTGAAAATAAAATCATAAACATACTGACTGACTGTATCATTACTCGTTCCTCGTAACCAGCGATTCTATGCGGCTTAAAGATCCTTTCATATACTCTATATCTTTCTCCATTCCTATTATCTGTTTGGAATTGTCGTCCGCTCCCATGATCTTTTTTTCCAGCACGCTGATTGTATCCTCTGCATCTCCAAGATCATTCTCTAATTGTGCGACTTTAAGATTTGTGTTCCACACCCATGCTGCTAAAGGTATTACTAGAGCAGACATTAGAACGGAAAATGCCTTCCATAAATCATCTTTAGTTAAGTTAGCCATTACCAAAATCTCCCCGGTACATTGTTGCCAAAATCTTTGTGTGCTCTACAAGCCCAGTAGCCTGCTTTAGTTTTATCTTTTTTATCAGCACAACGATGTCGAGCAGCATAAGATTTTCGTGCTTCGGCACTGTTCCAATTGCCTTCAAGTCCACCCTTTTTATCTCCGTATGTAATTTTTTTAATGTTACCAGATTTAGGATTGCGAACATAAACTACATACTTCTTACCAGATCCTGTGTTTCTCTTTGGTTTATTCAGAGGTGGGTCTTTTTTCTTTTTGTTTTCATAAAACATTGGAAAATCAAGAGGTACTTCTTTTCCTCGGAACATAACAAAACTACCAAGGTCTGATTCCATAACTTCAACATCTGCTTCACACAGATTGATTTTACCCTCTTTCCAAAGTTCTCTAGTTTCGTTTACTAGGTCAAAATATCTATTAGAGCCGTGACGATAAATGTTATCACAAACAGGAATGTTATTGCTAACGTGAAACGCAAGTCCTTCTGAGAGTCTCTGACCATCGCTCGCCTTTGGGCCTTGCGGAGATGCCACCTGTCTGATAAGGTGCTCTCGCTTAGATCCTTTTCTTTTGGCTCCTTTCTTTCCCCAAGATTTTCCTCTTCCTCGTTCTTTACAAGCCGCAGGTGTGGGACGACATGCTGGGTATCGCTTTCTTTTTTCTCCGGAGGAACGACCACAGGCTTTGTAGCCGCCCTTTCCATCAGGAGCGTTGCAATCCACCCAGCCAGACTTCTTTCCTTTGGCACCTTTTCTTCCAAACCAATCTCTGAGTGATGATTCTTTAGAAGACTCTGATCCTGCTTTCTTTTTCTTCTTTTTTCGCTTTTTCTTTTTTTCTTCCAAGGAAGCCAGTTCATCATTTGGGGCACTCTCATTGACGATGATCTCTACACCATCCTCTAATATATAGTCCCCATCCTCGTGTTTACCGACATTTGGCATCTCTTCGAGGGCATCAATAATATCTTGTTCAGCAGCATTTAGTGCTTTTGTAAATGCCTCTAAGCCAGCAGCACCGCCTTCATCTTTAAGTATTTGAGTTAATATAGCAGGACTTATATGCTCATCTTCAGTAAGATAAATTTCTTCTAATTCAATTTCTTCGTTTTTTTTCTTACCGCCTGTTCCCCAGTTTTTAGCACCAACTTTTCGACACTTTACCAGAGCGCCAGAAGCATAAGCAGATGGCCACACTTTATAGCGGCTTTTGACCTTATAATAGCAAGCGTCTTTTTTACCTGATGACTTCTTCTTCTTCTTTTTCTTTTCTTCAATTTGTTCTGACTCCGAAACTTGTTTCATCTTTTTCTTTAATGTGTTCATATCATATTTGCCCATCTTAGAGAGCTTAATAAGTCCACCAAGTGCAGCAGCACTTTTGTTTTTAATATATTCAGCTTCAAGTTTTTCAATTTTACTTTTGTTATTCTCTTTAGACATAAGCAAATCTCCTCTGCTTAATTAGTAATTTCGAGACAAAAGGACAATCTTGCAGATGTGCTCTAGTCTTTCAATATGTTCAAAAGCAGTCCACGGATCAGGACCCACAGCACACACACCGTGACCAACTTGACCAACGATGTCAAAAGCATAAGACCCATCCTCTTCAACCTTGAGACGACGGGCAGTGTCGTCTGCAAGAGCTTGTGTAAGAGGAGGATGGGCCGAAACATTTTTACCAACCTTTGTATATCTATAAAGTTCAGGAAAAGGTTTAACTAATTTTTTTAAACACAGTCCTGCATGCATCGCTGCGACACAATAGGTTGGGTGGAGATGCACAACAGCACGAGTTCTTTTAGTGCTTCTCTGTATGTTCCAATGCATTTGTAATTCACCTGAAGGATTTAAGTCGTCTAAAACTAGCACTCCTTCAACAATTTTCATTTTGACAATCGATTCTGGGTGTATGATCGTTTTTCGAACTCCCGAGGGAGTAATATACAATATATTGCTATTTTTTCGCTTTAATGATATGTTTCCGTCTCTGGTTGTAATCCAATTTCTTTTGTATGCTTCTCGCATCACATCACCCATTGCTGTTAGCATTTTGTTCCTCCACAAGATCGTTTCGAATATTAAATTTTTTAATTTTATTTAAGTATTTAGCTCTGTCAATTCCCAAAAATAATGCAGCCTCAACAGTTGTCTTACAAGCAGATGCAGCATAACGAATACATGCCTCTTCACACATGCTTCTCATCGCTGATAAAATAGGAAAACCATAAAGGCGATTATTAGCATGAGACGATGCCACCTCAAGCTTTAAACCAATGAGTTCTTCCATGGTGAGACCGTTCAGAAGAACTTCAAAATGATCATCAATCTTTTTTTCTCTTTTTAATTTATTTCTAAGGGAGTAGTAGTAATTTGTACCTTTATACTCTCTTAATTTCTTTTTCCATATCATAGTAACTTGTATATATTAATATAATAAAATATACTTGACAATATATTGTTAATGTGTTATATTCTAAATACCTTTAGCTCGTTCATATTCTGGAGTAGTAGGTTCTTCTACTGCTGCTCGGAGTTCATCTTCAAACTTATCCAGATATAACTTCATATTGGTAATCAAGTAGTCAACAAATATTTTCTTATCTTTAGGATCACGAAGGAGGTCATATGCATCTAAAATATACTGCTGCACTTTTTTGAATGAAGTAAATGACATATTACGACCAGTAAGATCAAGATTTTGATCTTCGACACCAGAGGCAAATTCTTCCTCTTCATTTGGCTTATCGTCATCTAACCCTGCATCAACTTTCTTTTCAGGATCTGGTTCGTCTTCTATGGCGATATCAATTTCCTGCTCAAGAAGTTCATCTTCGAAGTCCTCCACATCAGCACCAGCAATTTCATCATCAACGGCTGCATCAAGTTCTGGTTCTTGTGGAATATCAGCAACATCATCATCACTAGGCTCTGCCAACATCATACCTGCTTCTGCATCCGCAGTTGCTTGAGCATTTGCTAGTGAGGGCAATAAAGATTTTTTAATTGCATTGATAAAATGTGCTCTGAACGAGTCTCTTTGATCTTGAGAAGTTGTAAGTCGTTTGTAGTCTGTACGGACAGTTGGGATCATTTTTTTCAAAAGATCTTCAAGAACATTGATACCTGTTGATCGATGTGGATGAATATCGGAGACATCTGCTTCAGAAATAATAGAGCGAATTAATTTACGAAGTTGCTTTTCTTCGTTTAATTGTTGGGTCTTTTGTGTGTTTACTATTTCTGTAATTTTGTCTCTAATATAAGAGCGAAGTTTTTGCTCTGTCAGTGATTGTTTGTTTTTCATTTTTTTTTCGTCCTCATCGTTTCCGATAGGTAGTGAGTATCCTTGAACTGCACCACTTGAGGACAGTTCGAATAACTCCTTAAATGTTGTTATCTCAATAATTTTTTTACTCATCTAACATCTCTTGCACAACTTCTTTTACCATCTCACGAAGTCTCTTAAGTCTTTCCATTCTGACATCTTCATCATCTTTTTTGGATTTTGATGGGCAATGCATCTCGTCAAGCTCTTCATCCACAGCTTCTTTTTCTTTCTTTTCTTTGGCTGCTTTTTTCATTGGCTCTTCTTTGTCACCATCTCCATCAAGATCAAGAAAGTCTGGCTTTGCTCCTTCTTCAAGGTCTTCGCCTAAAGCAGTGTATTTCTTTGGATTGCTAAGTCTAAGATCTGCGGCTTTTTTGTCAATCTCTTTGGCGGACATTCCAGCAGTGTCTATACCTGCATCTTCAAGTTGTTTCTTTAGAAAATCATCTGGACGATTAGGGTCTTCATTCATTTCATCATCTTTTTTACCAGAAGGACAATGCATTTCCTCAAGTTCTTCTTCCGATACAACAGGCTTATCTTTAGCATGAGGTTTTTCGTCTTTTTTAGCATGCATGTGTTCTTTTTGAACCATGATGTCAAGATCTTCAACAGCTATGTTTTCAACAAGAACATCATCAAACTCAACCGAGTAGTGAGAGATATCACCTGACTCTGTAAGTGTGTGCTTATAAGGATGACCTACTTGGCCACTTCCTTTGTGTGTTACTTTAAGAGCACACATGTGTGTGATCTCTTTGTCATCACTTTCTGTAATGATGTTTTTTCCAAAGCCCCATTTATCTGAAAGTAGTGTAAATAATTCGTTGTTTTTCCATTCTTTTAAAGACATTTTATTAGTTCTCCATTCTTTATAAATAGTCATTTCTTTGCGATCTTCGAAATCACGAAAAAGCATGTTTCCCTCTAAATATGCTTCTTTTTCCATTTTTCTCATATGTTTATCTTTTTGGGCATATCCTTCACCATGGTAATAATCACCGTCAAGATCTCCTCTTAAGTTTTGTACATGATGAATTAACTCATGTGCAATTGATCTTAAAATATCTTTTGAGTGCCTACCATCAACAAAGATATGAATCTCGTGTACAGCAGGATCATAGTAAGCAGTTTTACCAAGCATCTTTTCTGCATTCTCAGAATCTGATTGTAAGAATAAAGATGGAAGCTTTTTGAATCCGAACCTATCTTGAGAGAAGGATACAAGGGAACGAATTATATTATCAAAACCTTTTATATCAAGGTTAGAGTTGTTAGTTATTTGGCATGCCATGCTGTAATTAGTCTTTTATAAGGCTTAAGGTCATTAAACTCATGTTATAAAATTCACCCGTTGTTGCCTCAAATACTTTTGCAAACCAAACACACCTCCCAGACATTTTTGATTTATAAATATCAGTTATAACACCGGTCAGTGGAACTGGGTCTATCTCCCCAGTAAATGAATCATGTTTGTATAATTTCCAAGCCACGAGATCGCCAATCTTAAATAATTCTTTAAAAGATTCTCCAAATGGTTTACTCGATGTCTTCATCCAAATATTTTACCCAAGCACATATATTATTAACTAGGAGTTCATTTCTTAATAAGCATGCTATTTGTTCTGACCAAGGGCCGCTTTTGGATATTTTTATGGATTGTTTGAAAAAAACATAGTATTTCCAATCTTTTTTATATAGAATTACTTTTTTACTTGATATGTGTTGCTGTGTTTCCATAAGTCAAAAATTCACTTCTTAGATCATCTGTATAATAAATAAACTCAACACAGTTTCCTTCAGGATCTTGGCAATATACACCAACAGTGCCGTCCCTATGTTCAACTCTTTTGCCATGTTTCGGTAAATCATCTAAATTATCAACCAGAACTCCAACATGATTGTGAGGATATCTGTTTTTATCGATAATTGCAATTGTGGTGTTTTCTGTTGACAATCTAATGTAGAAAGAATCTACATGTGTTATCTCTGCATTGATTGACTCTTGATACCAAGAGGCAACTTTTTTAATATCATCTGCTCTGATAGCGATGTGATCTATAATCATAGCAACCTGCTAATATCCTCTCTCTGGTCAGTAGCCTTCTTCTAGAGTGACCAACATATCACCCATGACTGCTACAATATCCTCGGCATCTACATTCATTTCAACAGCAAGTTCACGAACACTTTTCATGATTCCTTTTTCTAAAATCATGTTTTCAATTTTAGTATGCAGGTCTTTCATGCCCTCATCAAGAACATCATCAGGATCAACCATATCTTCAACTTGTTCAGGATCCATCATTTCAACACCCATTTCATACTCAAGGTAATCTCTTACTGATTTCATGTAATCAGCGGCTTTTGTAATTTTTGATTGGACCCAACCTTCAAGTTGGTCTTCATCTTTGAGAGAATCAAACAATGTCATGGCATTTTTTGCAGTATGGTACAACTGACCCTTTGCCATATCGCCCTCTCTATCCATGTGGGCCTCTTCAAGCTCTTCTTTTATGATCTCAAGTATTCTTTTTTTGGTAATTTTCATCAATTTCTCCCAATAAGTACAAAATTTGCCATAATAGCCAATAAAATTAGTGTCATTTCAAAGCCTAATGCCACATAGATAAGTAGCCAAAACAGGTAAAAACAGGCTAAATATAGCACATTTTTGAGTAAAAAGTCCATATATTAAGTAGTTACTCACCACCGCCACCGCCATCTCCGCCGCCGTCGCCACTAAAATCTTGGGTAAAACCGCCTCCGTAGGGGAATCCGATGCCATAATTTCTTCTTTTTCGTGATTTCTTTCTCTTTTTTCGTCGTTTTTTCCGTTTTTCGTCCATATTTTGAACAATATTGACCCTTATTTTGCCTTTTTGTCCATATCCCATCAAATTATCATAAGAATCGCTGCCCAAAGACATCAATTTACCAATTTGGCTGCTGTTTCTAAGCAATTTGAAGGCTAAATTCTCAATTGAATAGATTCCTTCGTCCTCTAGACCAGCAGATCTCATATTTTTTAACTTTTCTCGCAATCTTTGGACCGAATTATACACTTTTTCGTATTTTTGCTCGTTAAATTCGTCCTCTAGTGCATCGATTTCATCAGATAACCCCTCTGCTTTCCTCACAACGGCTGCTGTGTCTATTTGAGGGTCATCTTTTGATGGTTTTTGGATCCATTTGTCATCAGAAAGAGAATAAACACCAGATGAGTAATGTTTTTCATTAGAATCTTGGACATATATCTCAACTTGATGACCAATAATCATTATATCGTGGCTGTTATTCCAGTTTATTCTCAAAGCATTCATTAAATCTTTAATAATCTCGTCTTCTTCTTCAAAATCAACCAAAATATGTAGGTCCACATCGGAACCATCATAATAATTATAACCAGCCATACTCCCAGTTAGTGTAATATCTTCAATTCTTCCCTCAATCGGTGTTCCGTCAACAAAATCTTCTGCTATTTCTAAAAGTTTCTTTCTAATTTCACTGTTTAACTTTTCGTTTTGCCAAAAATTGGGACATAATTCGTCTCTCATCACTAATTTTGACAAATCAAATTCGATTTCTGTCAGCATTTCTTGTAAAGAGCCACCAAAACCCGGAGGTGCAGACTTCGATCTCTCATATGAGGGCTTTTCATCATATGGAGCAGATTTATATTTATTTTTACCAAGCCCAATCATTACTTTTTTCTTTTTTGAGTAGCCTTTGGTCATTTTTTTCTGAAAAGGTTCCATTTGTTCATCCACTGTAAGTGATTTTATTGCATTGCCGACATTTTTTAGATTCTGAGTAGCATTTCCCATGTAATCATCAATAAATTGAGGCTCAACAAAGTAAAATTCTGTATTTTCATTAGTATCTAGTTTGATATCTTTCTTTAATTGCTCAGAAACATCATTTAACCTAGCAGATAAGTATGTAATTTGCTCTTGACGACCTTGAAACTCGACCTGTTTTGTGCCGATTTGTTTCAAACTAAATAATTCAAGGCCGGTCTCTTCTTGGGTTTCACGAATTGCTGTGTACTGTGATGTTTCGCCTTCTTTTGCATGACCACCGGGGATGTCAAATTCTCCAGTGTCAGTTCTTTTTAGTATCAAAACCTTGTTATCATTTGTTACAGCAACCACTTTTGACACATCCATTGTGTCTTCTAAGAAGTCATCGGGGTAAAAGACTTGTATTTCAGACCCTTTAAGTGCTTCATGTTCTTTCACGTCGTCGTCAAAGTGAATTTGGACTCCAAGTTCCTCAAGTTTCGTAACTTTTCTGTCCCCATTTGTATAAAAGAAGCCGTCAGGAGAGAGGTTTAACTTGTTTAACATTGTTTCGATGCTAGTTTCTGGTACTCTTTCATCCGCTTCTTGGTTACGGGATGTTACAAGGTAAACTTTTTTACTTGGATCGTCGATTAAATCACTCATAAGTCGTATCATAGCAGCATTTGAGCCGCCATTGATATAAATGAGCTCTCCTTCATCATCAAAATCAGGAAAAGACTTAACTAATGTATTGTCGAAGTCAAAAGATATGACAGATTTCTCATCAAGAATGCTGTCAATCGTCATTTTTTCGGCATCAGAGAGCTGTTGTTCCTTAAGGACACGAATTTTAATCATTATTTAGCCACCTTTTGCTATCATAATCGCTGCCATATAATCATTTGCATCTTTTTTACTTGCATATGTCTTTTTTAATTCTTGTGCATGCTTTCCGCCGGGAGTCATAACCCTTTTACCGTCTTTAAATTTATCAGCATACACTCCATATCGATTACTATTAGGCATTTTACGAACATCTTCGTTTTTATTTTTCTTTTTCTTTTTCAATCTGGCTTTTGTTTTCTTTTTAGAAGCCTCTTTTCGTTGCTCGGCATACTCAAAAGCTCTTTTTAATCTTGCTTTTACTTTTGGATCCTTAGCATTTTGATAAGCAGCACGGGCTCTTTGGTGAATGAGGTTAATAATTTGTGATTGTCGCTTGTGACTTTTGCTTTTAAACGATGGTTTGGCCAATGTTCTTTTGATTGCTGCGACAGATTTGAATTCAACCGACACAGTATCCTTTGGGTTTTCATCTGTATAGAGTCTACGACCTGAGCCTTCTGGTTTTTTACCGGTGCCTTTCTTTGGATCTTTACCCTCTTCTGCTTTTACACAATTACGATATCTTTTTCCAAACATTACTTTGGTTTTTCTTGTTGGATGAGTCTTATAGCCTTTTTGGCACCTTTCTTCAAGCTCTTGCTCTTCGTTTTTTCTCTCGCCCTTTTTAGATCTCGTCCTTTGGTTCTTGCAAAACTGCTTCATTGTAAAGCCTTTTGGGTTATCGCACTTCTTTCTACGCTTTGCTCTTTCTTTTTCGCTAAACTTTTCTTCAAGTTCTTTTTGTTCGTTCTTTTTTGAGTGCCCAGTATCTCCACACATTTCTTCTGCTTCTGCTTGAGATAAACCTTTTGGTCTATCTGCACCATCTTTAGCCATTACACACATGTACTTACGCTGTTTCTCTGAATAAACCTCATCCATCTTTTGAACAAGGCGAACTTTTATCTTATTAGCCATGACTTTCTCCACATTAATTAGTGGTGAGGTTGGTAATAATACCCTACTTCAACTAAAGAGCCACCATCTGGAATAGTAATAAAATTAATACGATTCAAAGTAGCATCATATGTCCAAGTGTGAGGTGGTTGAGGTAGCCCATTAATGAAAACTCTAATGTAATCTGGATAAATAACATTCTTTGTAAGATCTAAATACTCATAAGGTTCAACTGTTAAGGATGCCTCTGTAATACCAGCACTCCAATCACTAGTGCATATATCAACAACAGTGCCACCGAAAAAATTTGTTGCATCAATATATCTGTCGCCAACATTTGTATTATTGTTGTTGCACTGAGATTCTGCTGGAGGAAGATGAACAATTGATGTAATATGAAATGTGCTTCTAAAATTTGACATCCATGTTGTAAAATCACTTACAGGATATGGATTCATCATAGTTGCACCGCTTTGATCATCTTCATCACTAACAAATACAACTAACAAAGCCGCATCGTTTCTCATCCATGTTGATGAGTAGGGATTGTCTTGAACATATGTTTGTAGTGACTTAAATCCCTCTTCTCTTCCTGAGCCTCCAAGCCCAGCATACATTGATTGAGCATCAGCGAGTGTATCTCCGGGTATTAAAGGGAAGTCTTGATGATGTACTGAATTTATAGAGCTTATGTTGATCATTACAAGTCTCCATTGTGTCTGGGGGAGGGCATTCATCATTGTCTCTATTCCGAGGGTTATTTGAGCAGCCTCGTCTTGCATCGAACCCGATCGGTCAATTACCCATATTATGTCTACTCCGTTTACTGAATTTGGTTGAGTAAAAGAGTCAACCCATATGGGCATTGCGTCTAATGATGTGTCTAAATTGGAGGAAGTATCTTCGTAGTAAAATGTATTGACGTCGTGCATTGCTTCGTAGGAAATCTCACCCATATCATGGACAATAAAGAAATCTCTCGTGCAGGACAGGAATAGTAGAAAAAACAACATAATAAATTGCCCTCCTACAATTAACTATAACCGTAGGAGGGCAAAAGGAGGTCAACACAACAAACATTCGTGATTTTATGGGTATCACGAGACCAAAAACTGTATTATATATATAATATAACACATTAATAATGTGTTGTCAAATTTTTTTTATTATTTTTTTATTTTTTATTTGGACCTGCTTTAGACATTAGTTTCATAAGGAGATCGGTTGGTTTTTCTTCACGACTTTTCTCACTAGCCCGCTTTGTGCCGTAAGTACTAACATTACCATCAGAGTCTTTGTACCACTTGACATCAACATCTTCGGGTATCTTATCATCTGCGAGTCTTTCAGAGGATTTACGGTTATTACCAGCAAAGATGGCTTTTTTAACTACATCTTGCATTGAATAATAAATTGTAAATTCTTGACCCATCTTAATTTGGCCATTTTTAATCGCTTCTTCGGCCTTAAGTGGACTTGAGAAGTCTGCTTGCTTTTCTTGTTCGTCTATAATAGACTCAAATTTTGGTTCCTTATAACCTGTTCTCTTTTTAAAACCTTGATAGGCCGAAAATGTTCTTTCAGCATTTTTAATTGATCGTCTATCATCATCAGAAATTTCTATACCAAGTTTCAACTTAAGTAATGCTAGAACCAATTTTCGCTCTTTACCTACAAGGGTTGTCATTTGTTGACTCTCAGGCTTAATAAGCAATTGAAATACTTCAGATGCTCTATCATCAGTCATGTTGGCTATATTTGCTTTATATCGATCCAGCTTCATGCTTTCATTTACAGCTTGTTCATCTAACACGGCTTCAATTTCTTCTTTAATCATCTCTATCAATAATGCTTTTGTGAGTTTCATTTTAATCTCCAATTAATATTTTTAAGTAGTCTTCAATAATGTTAGCAGGAATAAACTTTTCAAGACCTTTTAGATCGCCCGCTTGAACAGTATTTCTCAAATCAGTTGCCGATAAACCATCTGTCGTATCTGCTGGCTTGACTTGAACTAATTTTGCTTTCATATCATCTTTCATTGAATTTGCACGAGATGCAAATGCTTTTGCATACGCAGGATCTTTTGTGGGATGACCAATCGCAACTTTTTTACCAGCAAATTTTTCATCAAACAGAACATCGGTCGCATCACTAAATGGGTTTTCGTAAGTTCCCCCGCTTTTTTTAGGTCTCTCTTTCACAGTTCCAAATGCCACATTTGGTGCAAGGTCAAATAAATTAAAAAGTTTAAGTGCTTTTTCTTTGGAGACAACCACGGACTTATCAGAACTCATCCTTGGCTTTGAGCCCATAAAGACAATAACTTGCTCAACTTCAGGTAGATTAGCAAAATGATTTATCATTTCCACATGTCCCCTGTGAGGAGGCTTAAACCCACCCGGAATAACAACGGTAATTTTTTCATCATTATCCAATTGTTCTTGAAGGGAACCATTTAAAGCAGCATAGAGTTCGGGGTTCGCCTCTTTACATAAAAATTTACCCGATACTTCACCTTTTTTTAGCAATGAGAGGTATCTTTGCTCTAGTGCTTTGGGTATGTATCCACATCTTTCACCAGAATTGATATCTTTATTGCCTCTTGTGCGATCTAGAATTTTTAAATATGCATTGAAAGCATCTTCACGATCTGTTTCATCGATCTCGCTCATCCAATCATTAAGAGTGTTAAAGTTTTGAGTATCACTTGAGAATATTTTCTTGCCATAAAGGTTACTCAATAAACGAAGAACTTCATCTTTACTAAAAGCAACAATCTTACCAGTCTCTTTATTACGAACTCCTCGTGTATGAGAAAACGAATGGTTCTTTGCAAGAATCAGTGCATGAATAAGTTGTGTTCGATGAAGTCCTTTGAGCAGAGGCTCTTCTTGAGAAGGAACATCAGAGAAATATGAAAACATTAGATAATCAAGATTCCCAACCATCCAATCAATTTGTACACCAATATCTTGCTGCTCGCCTTGTTCGTTAAACTGAGGAAACAGAGAGAACATTGTCCCATTGCCAGTTTTCTTTTCATCTACTTTAATAAGTTTAGAGTTCTTGTTAATATACTCGGCAAGCATTTGAAGGAATGCTTTCCATCCGACTTCAACGGCAGTAGCAGTTCTCGCTCTTTTTGACAGCTTTTCAACTCGCTCCATATATTGCTTTGGATCAAGGTTCCAAGTATAGAGGTCTTCTGGGTTGACTTCGCCATCTTTGAACAATTGCAAGACATCAACCGCAAGATCAATATCGCCAGACTTGGCTTTTTTACCGACAGACCCCAATGGTTGAAAAGTTGTAAAATCTCCAACATGAATTGGGAACAGGTTTCCAAGCTCCTCATAATACATGTTGAGTGTAGGCTCAATGAATTCCAATGGGATCTCGTCAGTTTTATCACCGAAAATATTCCCGCCCTCAGTCAGAATCTCGCCGACCCCGAGCTCGGCACTTTTTTCGCCAAAATTATTCTCACTTTCAGTGAGTTTTAGTATTCTAACTCTCAAGTGTAATGTCTCCACGCGAAGCGTTGGCGATTTTTAAGGTAGTCAAGATCCGAATCGTTGTCATATGCTTCTCTCTCAAATGGAGATTCACGATAAGCTACCGCCCCATCTTTATATGTAATTAGACCTTTTAACCAATAAAAGACATATAATATCCATTGACCGACAAACAACAATTCAAGTTGTTGATGATAGTGTATCGTTTCGTGATTTCTTAATTCATCATCCATAATACCACGACACCAGACAAATGGCCCGAAAGCAATCGCACCGATATCGATTGGTGCCAAATATGATAGAATAATCGGAACTTTTGAGTTCTCGAAGTACCAAGGCTTACGAATCTTGCCGTCGTCCTTGTAATAAATAAAATTATACATTATGCACCCCTTCTTATAAAGTGAAATAATTAGCTTTCAGCTTGACAAACACTTTCAATTGTGTTATATTATTAATATGAATTTCGAATACTTTCACCCAAAACATTACATAAAATCGACATACCAATCAACGATTGAAAATGTTGAAGAATACATCCAAGAGATGTTCGCCACATACCCCCCGATGGAATGGGGTACTCATGTACGACGACGAGCATATAACGAAGACCGCACGAAAGTGCGGATTGAGATCGTTTATTTTAAGACAAAAAAGCTTTGTCGTATGCATTGCACGAAGCCCCCCGTAGGGGACGACATTTAAAACTCGGAAAATTTTTGGGCGGAAAATTCACCTATTGGGCAAGGGCATCACGAACCATATTGGTCAATGTTGCACCATTGTAACCCGGGAGCGAATCAATCCATACCATATCACGATCGATAATAACAAATGCAGGATAACCTCCAAATGCCCATTGCTCTTTTTCGTCTTGCCCATACAGTGTATTACGGCCCTGAAGAACTGGAGATGATATCCCAAAATGATCTGCCCAATCGATGAGATCCGCCTGAGTTGGGGTTTGTCTTTCAAAGTTTTCTAATAACACAGTAATATAAACAAAATCTTCACCCGCAAATTCGCTTAACATTGCATTGTGATCGTTACCGGCAACCTGACATGGGTAGCACCACATGGCACTGAAATCCAAAAGAATTACCGATCCATAATGATCATACAGATCTACGCGATTTCCATGCTGATCCATAAGGTTCATATTGCACACATGATTTTCTACGCGATTTCTGCATTCATCAGGATCAAAGTTTAATTCTGGTGCGGAACTTTCACCTGTATCCATTGTTTCGCCCGTATCAACAGCCGTATCATTTGGTGTTACGGCACAACCCGTATGACCATGATCGTTTTCACATTCGCATTCATACACAACCGTCTGTTCAACGACGGTCTTTTCTTCAAATACTGCTTCTGGGAATGGCTTAACACACCCCAATATCACACTCATTAATAAAAACATACATACACCCTCCTAATTTGGTGGCCAAAAGTTTTGGCCCATGTCTTCATACCATGGATTCATGATGTGGCCTTTCTCGCTTGACTTTACATGTGCAAAACCAAATGCATGACCTAATTCGTGTTCCACGATTAATGGTTTGTGAATCTGCTCTTCTTTAAAAACTATCTCGGCGGCGACCATGTATGGCCCAAGCGAAAACCTTCTGGTAATCGCCATTTTTTGTGGATCAAGCTCGTCTTTTTCCGCTCTTCTGATTATGATTGTGTTTGGTACCATACTAAGGCCGCATAAGCCACTGTTAGGATTATTAGTAACGCTTTCAACTTGATATCCTCTTATCGCCCACCAATCTAAACCTCTCATTAGGTAGTGCATTGGAATGTCTGGGTAGCACACAATCACTCTTGGTTTACTCTCCCACTCAAAGTTTTTTTCCTCGTGAGTTTTTAAATATGTTTCATCTGTACACGTATTGGAACCTAATAAAATCCCGATAATTATAAATAAAACCAAATTTAATACTCTATGTGCCCGATTCATACAGTAACTAGTTCTGTTAAGGGCCAAAATCTGGAAATTTTTCTGTGGGTATTTCGTGTACTAGGGCCGGTCGCCCCGAAAAGGCAGTTACTAAGTACTTATTTGGGAGGGGGTAGGAGCCCCACGGCTAGGGGGGTAGGGGGAGGGGGACCCCCCACACCGTAACATTTGTGTTTCGCTATTCTTCGAACTCGTTAGCCATGAACTCGGCAAATGCTTCATCCTCTTCATCCTCTCGGTCACCATCGTAACGCTCCGCAATGACAGCGGCTTGAGCAGCGTCAAGCTTTGCAAGGGTTTCCTTTGATGCTATTCGTTCGTCAACCTCCGCAGACATGCCACGGACGGAGCCGTCAAGTATTGTCAACTCATCACAAAATACATATAGGTCTCGATTCTGCTCTTCAAAGTAAACCTGAACAGTCATACCAGCGTGACCAGCACAGCCGACACCTTGATAAACAATACCTAAACCGTAACGGTCATGCTCAACTAAAGATTCAGCAGAGGGGGCATACCTAGGGTTGTAGTACTGGCTAATCGCAAGCGGGGTAACAATCGGGTCGCCATTACGACGGGCCGCACGGTTGGCTCTAAGAGCGTCTAGGGTTCTCTGAGATACACCGCTCCAATGTACATGTGGATTATTGATTGGATGATGACGGAAGGCATAGCTTCCTTTGATGCTTTCGAGAAGGCGAGCTTGCTTCTTTTCGTTTGCGATTTCGATTGCTTTGCGGATTGCTTTGATTGACTTTGACATGTAATGCTCCAGAAGGGGCTAAGGGTTTAAGCGAAAAACTTTGTGCTTTTCATACAAGTATTATATCATTGTTTGGTTTAATTTGTCAAGCTTTTTTTTGAACTTTTTTTAATCTATTTCCATCTCGATTGAAACATCCCAGTAATTGGTAGCGGCTCGCAATGCCTCACGGCGAACAACAATAAAAGCGGTACCCGCCCTATTTGAATTTGGCTTCTTATTCCGAAGGATGAAGGCACCGCTCCAATCGTAAGGGCTACTGGTAGCAAAGGCGATGGCTTTGTTTAAGTCGTTGAAGTATTTGAATGCTGGCATAGAAGCCTCCGACGAAGTGAAAAACTTTATTGTTTTCCGTATGTATAATGTATCATGTTTAGAATATTTGTCAAGCTTTTTTTTAATCTTTTTTAAAGATTTCTGTGTCCATCTTTGGTTTCACTGATTTCTACTATGGTTTCCCCAAGCTCCATCATTAAGTCATCTTCCATCTGATACAGGTCGATTTGCTGGGATAAATGAGAGTCTTCAGTGTCAAGACAAAGAACAAAGCCAATGGCCATAATTGCCTTTTGCTGTTCTAGCTTAGTTTCATTGAGTTGCTTAAGTCTCTTGATTGTTGATTCTGAGTAAGGCATATGGGCCTCCGCAAAGTGAAAAACTTTATTGCTTTCCATGCCTATAATGTATCACGTTACAATGTATTTGTCAAATATATTTTCATTTTATTTCGGTCAATTTATGTCCGCATTATTTTTATCCCTCCCTAGGGGCTACCCTAACTCCGAGGCCATTATCGGGGATTTTGGCTATTTCGTCAGGGGCTTCTTTAAACTCTTGGCCATCTGATTGTAGTAGTTTATCCTTCGCTTATCAAGCTGGGCCTTATGAAGTGCAATGTCCACAGCGATTAGGGTGTTTATTTTGTTCTCAAGTTCAACCGGTATTTTCATGTTTCGCTCCGTTACGGGAAATGTTTAAAATGTTTCGTTACAGTGGGTGTTTTGATTGTTTCGCATCTACTTAAGTTAGGCCGTTCTATCCGTTACAAATGAAACTCTCAAATGTCCTTGTTACAAAGTAGAATATAGACTAGATTAAATACTTGATAAAACCATTGTTATCAAGACTCCCCATTGATTGTTGGCATTTATCAGCACATCAGATACACATCCGGATAATAAGCCTGTAAAGCGAATAATGTTCTGAAGGGCTCCCAATGCTACCGAATAAAATGCGGTGAATACACATGGCCTTACATGTACGAACATGGGCATACACCGCATGGGAGGGGGGTATCAGGTATTAATGATTTCCGAAAAACTTCCTGAACATTATATCCCAC
>Ga0209645_1000035_pt1 | contig 60762 bp, 63 predicted proteins | sample ETNvirenome_6_30_FD_184070 | JGI IMG/M metagenome (GOLD analysis project Ga0209645, IMG submission 184070) | Marine viral communities from the Pacific Ocean - ETNP_6_30 (SPAdes) (version 2) | ecosystem: Environmental > Aquatic > Marine > Oceanic | place: Pacific Ocean | collected 2013-06-19
TAGTTCTACTTTTGTTTTCATTTTGTTTTCTTTGGTTTTGGTTTTGGTTTTGGTTTTGGTTTTGGTTTTGGTTTTGGTTTTGGTTTTGGTTTTGGTTTTTGGGGGTTTTAGATTAGTAGCTGGACACTTCCAGCTTGGCTCCGTTTCGTGGTGAGTAGCCGTTGCCATCATCATCAATGTAGACATGCTCACCGTCACCGCGCTTGGTCTCATCATCAGTGGGTGTATATCCCTTCAGCCCTCCGCCACCGAAGCAACCATCAGCATACCAGTTGTAGCCGTCATCCGTGTTCCAGTAATGGCTGTTATCCTGAATGACTCCAAGCATGGTCATCTGGTTAGTGTCCAGTGTGTTCTCTGCATGGAGGGTAGCTCTAGCATTATCAAACAGGGCGGTCTCTTCAGTCATCTCAAAGACAACGGGGCGGGTGTAGCCACCCCTGACATCACAACCCTGGTGTATCTGCAACAGGACATACTCCACGTTGTCCTCTGATTGATACAGGTAGAACTGCAACACCTGCGACAGTAAGCACTCACCATTGTATGTATTGAATGAGGCTGGCTCAGAGGCATCACCATAGATACCGTGTGAGGCAGCCACTTTATCCACATAATCATGAGCGATCTCCATCCATGACTTGTCTTCATGCTCCGGCTGATCTGCAAACTTGCAGAACTTCTCATCCTCCACCTCATCATAGTGCAGTCGATTACGGAGCCAGTGGAACACGTTGTGTGTTACCTCAATCTCCAATTCACCTCGGCAATCGCTGAACTCAACGATGCTTTCTTTCTGTGCCATGAAATGCTCCACGGCAGTGAGACCAGATAGCTCTACAGCTTTCTGGTTGCGTGACCAATGCCTACCATAGGCATCGCCACTATCGCACAAGGCGCGGCCTGTGCTGGTTGTCAGCATTTCTGCTAGTTTTTCTTCTGTTGTCATATCATTTCCTTTCTTTGTTTTGGTTTCTTATTCAAATGTGACTTTCTCTACTTGCCTCACAACCCTATACAGGTTGGTCGCGTTGATGCGGTCAACCAACTCCTGAACAAACTCTTCCTTGGTCTGTTCTGGGTGTGACTTATGCACAGGCAGTTCAACCGGCAGGTTTGTTAATGCGAAGCGGGTGCCACTGCTAGACCACCCACTATATAGAACGTATTCAATATGCCCGTTGTTCAGGCTACATATCAATGTTAGGCATTCGGATCGGTAGATAGATACTATTGGATCAACTTCCTCCCAACACTTGTCGTCATAGTTATACCTGTTCTTCCCTATTTGGAAGTGTGCTATTTTACTCATTGTTTTCTACTTGTATATTGAATGCGAAGTCCAGGTCGCCACTCTCTTCGGCGTTACTCAAGACATCTGTTATTGCTTTGGCCTCTTCACCAGAGGACACATTTATGGTTATTATATGCATTTTGTTTTCTTTTGCGGGTTCAATCTTTGGTCTTAGGTTGAATGCGAGTTCCCCAACCAATTAGTGGGACAAACTCGTAGGACTTGGGGATTACAGGGAGTGGAAGGTGTTCCGACTCATACAGTTCTCCTTCTATAATCTTGCCCCCATTCCAACGCACGGTGTGACCATACTGAACATAGGCGGAGCCACTGGGGGCAATGATACCTTTTGGGGGTCGGTTTCCCCAATGGTCTTTCGGGGCATAGCGAGACATCTTCTCGCATTTCTTTTCATCCCAAGTCTCTTGGGGGTGGGTGTATATCTCTTTCATTTTGTTTTCAGGTAAAAAGAAAGCCGCGCCCCCAAGAGTAGGAGGCGCGGCTTATCTTTATTCAGTTATGTTAGGCGTTAAGCAGTTCACGCTTATCCGCCAGGATGAGTCCACCCTTACGAGCTTCCTCATTGAGGGTGTTATCATCCAGCACCTTTGTCAGCCAGTGGGCAATGCTTGCTTTCTTGTCTGCTCCAGTCCCGAATTCCGCACTGGCAAACTTTGACCAGTTACGCTTAACGGTTCCGTTGTCCCGCCCAGTGCCATCACCAGCAGTATAATACTGGGTGACTGCATTGAACAGGTCATACAAGGTCTCGCCGTTATTGCCGATGCCTGTGGTGTGCAGGTCAGCGATGCTCACGATGGTGTTGAACGCTCTGGTGGACAGGTCACAATTAACCTCAACACCATTCCAAGCAGCAATCAACTGTTCCGCCTTCACCGCATCACACTCAACTGAAGCGAAGCGTTGCAACAACTGCACGAAGATATCCCTGCCGGCATAGATGCTGGCAAGGGTCTCAGATGCATGTTCCAGTGCAAGCCCTGCATTCTTCGTCTTGCGGATCTTGATGTTGATATCACCCTGATCCGAAAGGGAAGCGCGGAACGTGTTGGCACATACAATACGCATGTTGCTGTCATACATCATGATAGAGTAAGATCCGTCATGACTCTGGATCACGTTCAAGTAGAACTTGAACACATCTCCGTTGATAAGGCGCTCCTCTTCACCATCAATAACGATGGTTGCAAAGAACAGCTTGCCATCTTTCAGCGTTCCCGCTGTCTGGATGTTGTAGCCCAGCCCCTCGTTGTCGAGGTGTCCGCAGACAGCCTCCATCAACCGGCCATTCTCAATGCTGCAATACCTGTTGGTAGGCACTGATAAGGCATATACCTGCCCGTCAAACTCACGGGTAAGTATCTTGTTGTTAGGTGCGGGGGCGAAGGTGGACATCAATTCGTCCACCTGTTGTGCCGTCAGGTAACCCCGTGTCCGGCACTCAGTTAACAACGTCTGCCTGTGTTGAGGCTGGAGGTCTGCAAAAGCCCCGCCTTCCTTGATGTGGAAGTAGAGGTTCTTGTGTTGCTCATCAATCGCCTTTGGGCTGATGAACTCCACGATCTTTTCCAAACCATGCCAGCAGGGTTCTTTGGCGAGGACGATGTCAGTTTCATTTATTTCGTGCATTTTATCACTTTCTATTTACTTTGTTTTGTTTTTGGTTCTTCACCTGAGAAACCATATCTCAGGTGAAATCTTTTAGTTTAGTTTTAATACTAAATCAAATTCTTTTCTTAGTTATCCTTTTTAAGGGGATCCAGATCAAACAGATCCGCGACCTCCCGTGAGAGGTAGGGGCTGATATACTCACTACCTTCATTCCCGTATCGGATGCCTACTGTAAGGTAGCTACTACTACCCCCGTAGATACGATAAGCATCCAGCTTATTACCTGTCTGCGTGTAATGCCTTGTCTTCTCTATGAGAGACTCTTCGGTAACCAAAAAGGCAGGGTCTAAGGGGCATGTTTCTGGGGTTAGGTGGTTGTTGCACCATAGGTCTCTATTACTCTGAGCCGTCAACGCCCGTATCAATTCCCCCAGGTCTATGGGGACTGCACCTGGGAAATGTTCTGTTGTCCAATATGTTTTATTCATCATCTCATTCATGACTTCTCCTGCTGTTTCATCCTCCTGTTTTGGTAACCACTTCTCAATGTCCTTTTCAGTCATTACCCACTCTTCAGGAGCTAAACCCCACGTTTCCCGCATATCATTAATGACCCCGTGTATCTTGAACAATACCCAACTTAGCTGCGGACGCTTCACGCCCCTCTCAAGTAGCCAAGGAATGAACGTGTTGATGCAGCACCCGAATGTATTAGGCAAGAACCACTCATCAATAGTGTCGCGGTCTGGTCCTACCCATATCTTATCCCTGCCATCGAAGCGGATGACGACATCGAAGTCCTCATATACTATGTGTTCTTTAAGTGTTTTCATAAGTCATTCCTATTTAATGATAGCCCCTTCGATAGAGGCAGGGTCAGGTTGCACAACGTCAATGTCGCCGGCTTCTGTTTCCATAAGCTCAAGCCCTTTGACATTCAGGTATTCCTCGACGGGGACAGCTATTTCCCCCATGCCCATACACTCATAGAAAGTTTGGGTCTTCCATAGCTGCATGGCATGACGCGCTGTATTAGGCCCGTTTCCAAGCCCGATTGTTATAAGCATAGGTTCGTACCCATCCCATTTGGAATTGGTACACATCATTACATATCTCCTGCTTGGAGATATCACTTCATCTTGTTTCATAATACAAAGCACCCCTGTTATAGGTTAAGGCAACAGGCGCAGGGCGCATGACGCATGTTGCAGGTTACAAAAAAGCCCGCCGGTTTACATGAAACCGGCGGGCTATACAGTTTACGTTTGGTTAGATGCACAAGGTCGAACCTACAGGCAGGCTCTTAGCCTTTTTGGATCTTCTTAGCCTTTTTGGATCTTCTTAGCCTTTTTGGATCTACCCCCTCGTATTCGGCAAGATACCACTCGATAAGACGTGCGGTACTCTCTTCTCTAGCCTTGGCATCAATCCGAGCCTTGGATTTGACATATAATTCCCATGGTAACATATCAATAACTCCTTTCTATATTTAGGTTATACATTCCACGTTTACTTATCGGCTTGCTTTGCAGTTGCAATTGCTCTTGAGGCTGTTTCGATGAACCTGTTAAGTTCTCTGAACTCAGATTCGCTGGAGCATATACTTTCCTCATTAACCATGAGGTGTATATCTACTCTATAAAGTAAGTCATCATCGTTATGGATAACTGCATGTGCTACTGCTTTTACAATCCCCGTCGTTGATGTGATTTCTTCTATATTCATACCTACTCACCTCCTTTCTATATTTAGGTTATACATTCCACGTTTACTTATCGTTCTCGTTTTTCCCCAGATTGAGGAGGTCGAGTGCTTTCCAAGCCTCAGTGGGCTGGTGCGAGGGCTTATGCTTTGCCTCGTTTACTACCTTGGCAGTATTACCTGTGAAATCATACACAGGGCTGCCGGCTGTTGTCCCTACTCTGTAGGGGCTGTTGTTGTCTCTACTCATAAGATCAGTTTTGGTTGAGTTGTTTGGATGCTTCCACATCTATGAGAAAGCGACCCTTGCGGTGCTTCTCCGCGCCTTCAGGAGGTCGGCAGCCATTGGTGAATGGCGCTAGCCCACCTGATAGCTTGCGGGGCTTGTTCCGTTTCCAGCCCTGCTTGATTCGTGCATTAGGCTTGTGATATATGTACATAGTTCCTTTCCGTTTAGGTTTACTTTCACCAGATACGCCAGCTATCATATTGCTGGCGCATCTGTCGAAAGGCGGGTAGCTACTCATGTAACTACCCGCACTAACGAGTTGGTTTCCGTCCTGCTGCCATGCCTGGTTGCATTCCATTCCGCATCTATCTTTCGATAGCTGCCTTTTGTGCAATAGGTCATGACCCATGTGTTATGATGCCGGTTGCATTTTGCTTGTGCATGATGCGTGTGCATGATGCAGGCTGCAGGATGCATTTTGCATGGTGCATGGTGCATGGTGCATGGTGCAGGACGTTCTGCGTTTATTCTTTTCGGATGCGTTATCATAGGTCAAGCCTATGCGCCCCCTTGCCTAGTCACTGCTCTGTGACAAACTAGCCCCTTGGCACTAGCCCCCCATTGCACTATACAATGGAATTGCTAGCCCTAACCACGTCACAAGGGCGTAAGTCTTGCGCGATTTATTGACTGTTTTTTCGGCTATGTCTTAAGACGTTGGAAGACATATTGGTGCCTGAGATATTCAGGTTCAGGATATTGGGCAACCCGCTTGCCATATGGCAAGCACTAAAGATACATCCAAGCCCTGCCGGAGCATTGCTTGGCTGTAGAGCTTTAGCCCTTGGATTGCATAGGGCTGGGATCATCCATTAAATGCCCTATGGGTAACGGCTTGTGAATAGGGACTTGCCCTGCCGGAGCATTGCAAGCCATTTAAAGCCCTTTCCGTGCCATCATGTAGGGCTTGCCCTGACAGATCATTGCAAGCCCTGTAATGGGATTTTCGCGACATCCAAGCCCTGACAGATCATTGCTTGGCTGTAGTCAATCATTCACAGAATGAAGCCCTACCAGCACAATGGCTGATAGGGCTTGGATTCTGTGAACGCCTAGGCGTTCACCCTTTAGTTTTTAGCTTTGAAGCTTGTTGAGCGTGTCAAGCTTCTCGACCATAAGCGGAATTGCAAGCTTGCCCGCCTGTTCAACTTTCACAGCATCGACGTATACAGCCTTGGCTTTCTTGCCATCCTCAAGGGAGCAAGTCCATTCAGATACAGGCTTGAATACCTTTTTACCGTGTGCCTCACGCCCACCGCTAGCGGTGAATGTCTCAGGCAATTTCTCAAGGTCTGTGATTTCAAGACGCTTGCACTCTTTCCATGCATTCATGGTTTTAGTTCTGCTGAAATCAGCAAACACCCTTTCAAGGTTGTCTACAATCAACGTTTTAGTTTCAACTGCATTTGCAGTTCCATCATTTTTGGCAGGTGTTTCCACCTTTTCTTTATTTGCCATGCAATCATTATACACCTTTTATTAACTTAATCAATACCTTGACCTTATTACAGGTAACAGAAAAGCAATCTATTTTCCTTTATTCTAAAGGCAACCTTGCGCCATTTACCATTGTTAATTAGTCATAAGTCATTGACAATGAAGCAGTTAGCACGCCACCGGTCTCCGACCAATTTTTATATTAGCGGGTCAGCTATATATATGTGGGCGTGTGAAAAAATTTGACAAGACCTTTTTCAAGTTATTTACTCAATTATGGATCCAGAAAAGAAGAAAAAATACTACCAAGAGAATAGAGAACAGCGGTTGGCATACCAAAAAGAATACTACCGGAAAAACAAAAACCGGATCAAGCGGAAGAAGGAATTGAAGCAGGCAAATGACCCTTCCTGGATAGATAAACAAAGGGAATACAACAGGCAGTATTACATCAAAAATAGGGAGCGGATTCAGCAGCAACGAGCCGAAAAAGCCGGCTTGTGAGCGGGTAACCGCTCAGAGATTTGCAAAACCGCTCAGAGATTTGCAAAACCGCTCAGATTTTCAAAAACCGCTCAGAGATTGCAAAAACCGCTCAGAGATTCACTTTTCGGGGCTAAATCGGCTCAATTCGCGTCTAACCACCATAATTATCATTATCGTTCCGGTGGGCCAAGTTGAAAACTTTCTCAGAGAGAAAGTATAATTGTTTCTGTGATGGAATAAAATAAGTTTCCTCTATAAGAAAGTTTTATATAGGGGGGTAGCGTCAAATTCTTTTCATTTAATGCTCGCTTTTTGCTCAAACCGCTCAGATATTACAAAACCGCTCAGAGATTTACGAAAACCGCTCAGAGATTATGGAAACCGCTCAGATATTTAAATCCGAAAAACGCATCCCCATCCCCGATACCTATGGCTACGAGATAGACGAATATGGCTTTGTCTACCGCAACGGCAAACGTCTCAAGCTCCAACGCAAGGCCGGCAAGTGGTTTGCACAGGTGTACACTGTAGAAGGCAAACGTGTATCCTTCGACTCTGAACGGTTAGCCCGTAACCTGTTTGGTGAGGACGAATACATTCTCCGGCGTAAGGATATAGAGCAGAATTATGATGTGCGAACTGTACCCGAATTCCCGCGCTATGTAGTCACCGCCTATGGGGCTGTGTATTGCATTGACCCACCGAAACGAGGCAGGAATGCTGGCTCATGCTACCTGGTTAGTGAGTCCATCTCAAGGGACAAGCCTTATGTGACCTTATACAAGGCTGATGGCACATGTCGCAAGAAGCAGGTTAAGTGGGTTGTAGACTCTGCGTGGTAAGTATTAGCCCTTGAAGCATGGGAAAAAAGACTTAAATTTTTGGTTACATGCCAACTGATAAATTGGAAATAGAAGCTCTTGATGGTTTGGGATCTCTTGACGAGAAGGGCAAGCCTCTTGTGAGTCGCCTGAAGGATGTGAAGAGTGCGCTTGCGGTCTTTAATAATTTGAGGAAGGCGGATGAGCAGTCTTCCGTTAATCGCGCACGGGTTGATGCGATGTTTGATGGTGCTAGTCCTTATGATCAGGCTGGCTTGAACCGCAGTGGTCAGGGGTTGAAGACGAACTTGAATTTTGGGGAGGCGCAACGGCTGCTGGATATATCGATGTCTGCTTACGTTGACTTATATTCTTCTCTTGAGAAGTTGGTCGAGGTGAAAGGGACTGAGGGGGAGGCATCAGAGATTGGACCGCAGGAGGATATTGTTTCAGAGGAGATCACGCACATGTTGCGTAGTTGGCCTGAGTTCCATTCCAATTACCTGCGCCTTTGCAATACCTTCATTAAGCATGGGGTTAGTGTCTCTTATTTTGATACCCCTGATGACTGGAAGTTCAGGGTGGGTGGTTTTGCGGATATATTGATCCCTAGACAGTCACCTGCTTCAGAAGACATGATCGATGTTGCAGTGGGCCGGCGCAATTACCACCTGCATGAGTTGTTTGCCTTCATTAAGAATGAGAAGGCTGCTGCCCGTGTTGGTTGGGATGTGGATGAAGTGAAGCGCGTTCTTATGAAGAACGCGAACACAGAGGGTAGGGGGAACAGGGTAAACTATTCTGATTGGGAGTCGTTGCAGCAGGAGATGAAGAACAACGACATCTACACAGGTCACCAGAACCCGACTGTGGCTGTCCTGCATTTCTGGGTGCGGGAGATGGATGGTTCAATTTCCCATTACATTTGTGCAGAGGATTCCCCGAAGGAATTCCTTTATAAGAAAATTTCCCGCTATGAAAAACCCGAACAGGCTTATGTGTTGTTTGCCTATGGGGTGGGTTCCAATGGCACTTACCATTCGGTCAGGGGATTAGGGCATAGAATTTTTAACCACATCCAGACGAGCAACCGGCTCCGCTGTCAGATGATTGATGGAGCCATGTTGGGTTCCTCTGTGATGATCCAGCCAGAGAGCCAGCGTTCTTTGGACGAGTTGGGCTTTACTTATTATGGGGCATATGCAGTGCTTTCCCCAGGGGTGAACATTGTTGAGAAGGCAGTCCCGAATTTAGGCACAGCCGTCCAGCCGGCGTTGCAGGATATATCGCAACAGCTTGCGATGAACACGGACACAGTCAGCACTTACGGGTCGCAACAGAGTTCCCCTTATAGGAACCAGATGCAGGTTGTGGCTGACATGGATATATCTACGCGCCTGTCTGGTGCGAGCTTGAACCTTTTCTATTCAAGCTGGAACCGCCTGATGCGTGAAGTGGTCCGGCGTATTGTGCAGAACAAGCGTGGGGATGCCCTCACGAAAGAGTTTTATAGAAGGTGCGAGACACGGGGTGTCAGTGAGTCCTTCATCAGGTCACTGGATATAACCAGGACCAGGGCAGTCCGTTCCATTGGGAATGGGTCATACGCCAATCGACTCGTGGCCTTGCGTGAGTTGCAGGGTATCTCTGGCTCATTCGATGAGGTAGGACGCCGTAACCTCACGCGGGATATTGTGTCAACTCGCGTAGGCCACGATCTTGCTGACCGGTATGCCCCGCAGCAGGAAGAACCCCGCCCGACTATTGATAATAAGATTGCTTTCTTTGAGAACCAGCAGTTGACACAGGGATCCCCCGTACCGGTGGTCTCCAGCGAGTTGCATGGCGCACATTTACAGGCGCATGTCCCCGCGATGATGCAGATCATTGAGCAACTTAACGCTGGAGCAGCCGACCCCATTCAGGCGTTACCCGCGCTACAGGCATTCTACCAGCACATTGGTGAGACTGCCCAGTTCCTTGCCGGCGACCCAAGCCAAGCACCTGTTGTTGGGCAAGCCAACCAAGCACTACAATTTGCGGAAGAGATGATAAATAATACATCCAAGCAAGTGCAGAAGATACAACGCGAAGAGGCGCAGGCGCAGGCGCAGGGCGCACCTGATGACGCGGGTATGGCTATGAATGCCAAGATGCAGGAACACCAGATGAAGATGCAGATGGCACAGCAGAAGGCAGAGCTTGACATGAGCCTGAAACAAGCCAAGTTCGATCAGGAACAGGCGATGCGCGATGCCAAGAATGCCTTGGAGATGCGGCAGACACCTTAATTATGGACAAAGAAATAATGATACCTGTCCCATTGGACAGGTGGTTTAATGATGCTAAAAGGACTCAGGAACTGCGAGCGGTCTTGGATTCTTCGACTTTGCAGGAGGCAATTGCAACACTCAAACAAATCGCTGGTCCCACAAATAACACCGTCAGCACCGACCCAGTTGCGAATAGCCACCGTTTCGCCTGGTATGCCGGATATCGTGATGCTTTTGAGGATCTCCATAAATTAACCAGTTTTAAGGGAGATAAACAAACATACCAACCTGAAGAATGGAACCACATAACGAAACCGCAGTAGCCGAAGCCCCGCCTGAAAATGCATCCCCCGCTGTGGAGGATTTACCCAATGCCAACCCAGAAGAACCAGCTAGTTTTTCGGACGCATTGGAACAGGCGTTGCAGAATCTTGAGAACCCGCAACCTGAGCCTACCCCAGAGCCTACCCCAGAGCCTACCCCAGAGGTTCAAGAGGTTCAGCCCGAAGAAGTCGTTGAGCCGACGGATAATCCGCCCCTTGCGGATAAGGCCGAACAGGAAACAACTACAATTGAAAACCCCTTAGAGAGTCTCTCAGAGGATGTTGGGGATGATTGGACTCCAAAAGCAGCCAACCGCTTTAAGCAACTTAAAGGTGAATTAAGGAGTAGCCAGACGGAGCTTGAACAACTGCGCCAAACAGTCAAGGAGCAGGAATCCAAGATGCAGGAAATGTCAGGTTTGGTAGAGAACCGCGATATTGATAAGCTACAACAGACAGTTGCTGATTATGAGTATGAGAAGGCCTTCAATAACCTGGAAGACACTACAGCTTACCAAGAGTCTGTAGCGGCACCCTTAAATGCATTGCTACAGAGTGCCAATGAGATTGCCAGTAAATACAATGTAGATGCTGACACTATGGTGGACATCATTGCGATGGAGGACCATGATGAGCAGGATAATGCTGTGCTTGAGCATCTCACTGAAGCGGGAGACAGGGATAGAGCTAGAGTTTACCGGATCATTGAAGAGGTGCGTCCCATACTTGCTCGCCGGCAGGAGTTGTATGAGAATGTCCACCAGGCACTAAATGAGGCAAACATGCTGGAGGAACAGCGTAGAAACACAGAAGCTGCGGAACGCGCTGAGATACGCGCTAATGTTACCCGTAACGTAGTTCAGCGAGTAAATGAGAAGTTACCATTCCTGAGCGGAGTTGATGGTTTGGATATGGATGCTATTCAGGCTAAGGCTGCGGATGTGGATCCCAGTGTGGTTCACCCTGTAGACTTTGCTTATAATGCGGTAGCTGCGCAGTTGTTGCCTACTATTGTCCGTGAGTATATGTCCTCCCGCAAAGAGGCTGAAGCCCTTATGGAGAAACTGTCTGAGTATGAGAGTGCAGAACCCACCATGTCCGGCGCACCTGTTGGGGAAGGGTCTGCGGTATCTTCAGACAAGTCCTTCATGGATGCTATTAATAGCGCCCTTGGGGGTTGATTTGCTCCTGGTAATTTTTTGAATTATTTTAGAGCATGGCTCTATTCAAAAGGTTACCTAGTGGGCGTATAAGTTATCGCGGGGAGACTTTCCCTGGCTTTAACAAACCCAAACGCGCCCCGAAAGGGAGTAAGAAGAAGTTCTTTGTATTAGCCAAGCAGGGGGACAAAATTCGCAAGATTGGTTTTGGACACAGGGATTATCAGGACTTTACCCAGCACAAAGACCCAAAGCGTAGGAAGAACTTCCGGTCTCGCCATAATTGTAAAACAGCTAAGGACAAGTTAACCGCCCGTTACTGGGCTTGTAAGAAACTTTGGTAATGCCCTCCGATCACATCTCCAATACGGATTACCATAACCACCTTAAATCCAGCCCACACGATAACGGGTATGGGATAAGGGAGGATTATGAAGCTCTGAAAGAGCAGAAGATAGAGTTACAGCATCGTTGCGCCTTATACAAAACAGGGCTACATAATGCTCTTGAGTGGTTACAGAAACACACCAACTTGCCTGAAGGGACAAAGGATAGCCACTTAGCTGAGAAGATGGTGTGGGATCGACTGAAAATTAATGAAACTGGATTGGAATAGGATCGTATGCAATGCCCTCACTGTTCTCGTTGCCTCTGTATTTGTAGGAGCCGCCGCTCAGTTGTGGAGTGGCGTTCAGACTATAGATTCTAGGATTGAGTCCAATTTGGTGGAGATTAAAGCCACTCAGGATGTCCTGTCGGCTCAGATAGACCGAGCTAACGGCAAGCTGTCTGAGATATTGCCCCTCATCCTTATTGATGATACCTTTGATAAACCCCAAAAAGGGGCAAAGAATCTGATAGATGAGCGAGTGCAACAACAAATCCAACAGTCCTATCGACCCTAAATTCCTTATTTCCCTACTTGTAGGACTGGCTATACAAGCAGGAGGTATTGTTTGGTGGGCTTCTAAACTACAATCGGAAGTCCAGCACAATGACTTCCAAATCAAGATGATCGCTAAGGACGTTGCTAAGAACTCAGAATTCACGGAACTCTGGCCCGCCGGCAAGTGGGGTAGTGGATCCTTACCTTCTGATGTTCGCCAAGACCTTAAAATCTCGATGCTTGAACTGGACGTAGAGAAAATAATGGAAAAGCTCTACAATGGCCATACACCCCCTAAAAACTAAATACCGCCCAATTGCTGTATTTTTGTTGATAAACAGCTTTGTCTTTAGCAGTATAATACTTTATTTGGTCGCCTCTATGTTGTTGCTAATAAGCCTGTATCCTGATTAATGCCCAACTACGATTACCGATGTCGCCTTTGTGGGAACACCTTTGAGGTATTCCAGTCAATGAATGATAAGAAGCTCAAGAAATGCCTTGATTCTGCCTGTGGGGGCGAGGTAGAGCGTCTTATAGGGACAGGTTCATCAATTATATTCAAAGGCTCTGGCTTCTATTCTACGGACTACAGAAGCCCCGCCTACAAAAGGGACAAGGCTGCGGATCGTTAAGACTAACTCCCCAGTTGCTTCCGAGGCAAAAGTTAGTTAATTTACCTTAATTAACTATCTGAAACTATGTCTAGATCACTAGGAAGCCGCATCCGTAAGTCTCGTAAGAAGAAAAGTGCGCCCCCACTTAAAACGAGCTTAAAGCGTAGCTCAAAAAGCCCCACCCGCGCTGGCCAGAAATACTCTCGTAAGGTTTCCAGCAAGAAAGCTCCTGCTAAAAAGGCTGTCCCCAAAAAGCCACAACGCGAAGTGGGTAAGCCCAAGTATAGTCAAGCAGGTGATTATGGGGATGAGCTTACGGCGGCATATATGGCGGGGGTGGAGATGGCGACCCCTGGTGTTGGCACACCTTTATCACCAGCCACAGAGGCTTTTTTAGAAGCAAATTTTAAAGGTATACCTATCCCAGAGGGTGGTGAACCTTTACCTATTTCCCCTACACAGACTTATTCAGAGTCTGATAAACCTTTCTCTCCCGATGAGACACCCCCTGTGGGTCGCCTTGCTGCCGGAGCCACACCAACAGGCGAAGCAATCCAAGCCCCAGGAGGCTCCCTATTTGCCAATATTCAGGGAACCAGCGCCCCACCACAATCTGGCGCAGTCGTTGCGGTTCCTGTGGAGGCAGCGCCACAGTCTGTTGAAGTAGCAGATATCCCAGCCTCAGACATTGGGGAAACTGACCCTGTTGGGAGTGCCTTGAGCGGTGATCCGGCTATGCCTTCTCAAGATCAGACGGAAAAGCTCAAGCAGATAATACGTCGGGATGTTGCACGGAAGTTTGCATCTCTACTTTTTGGAGGTAAAAAAGCTAAAAATTAGCCATTGACCCTCCTAAATTTTCCCTTTATCTTTATACACGTTACAGGAATTAGGTTGCTCTAGCCGTTCAATTTAGTTCAGATTCCTGAAACAACATATCCAAGAAGTCTGTGTGGTTGCTCTAGCCCGACCTAAATAGTTCTAAGTAAACAGGTTTCACACTGAACTAGGCCATTCCTGGCTACCAGGATTGGTTTGCACCTTAATATAATTATTACACAGGCTGCTACGCATATGCGGGAGCGGTCTGCCTTTAACACTTAACCATATTTAATACCATGGCCGCAGACTTTGTATTACCACATACTTTTGAGACCGATGCAGCATCCGCAATTGACGTAGTCCTTTCGCAGGAGGCAAACCGCATCGGTGCCGATATTCACCGCCAGACGGTTCACACAAGCCCCTGGCTCGACCTCATTAAGCAAACCACCTTCCCTGAAGGCATGGGTTATACCCTTAGCACCCTTGTTTATGATCGCGCTCTCCCCCTTACCGCCCAAGGAAAGAACCTTGCCGGAACAGATTCAACTAGCGTTGGAGTTAACTGGGAGGAAATGGGAACCACTCATGGGACTTCCGTAAATGGAATGACCGCTGGTCAGCAAGACCAGAGTAATGTCACAGGAAGTAAGTCTGGAGCAGCGGGTGGGGATGTTAACCTGATTGACTTCACACGGACTCTCAAGTCTTACAGTCTCCAGAGGTCCATCATCGAATCCCCACGCATCAGCGTTGAGGAACTTCGTTATGCTGCCCACCGCACTGAGCAACTCCGCGCAATCATGGATCTCCTCAAAGAGGCCACCCGTAATGCATGGGAGTCCCGCTACCGTGATGAGTATGGTAAACAGTGTGATAACCTTGTCTACTGTAAGACTGCTTCTTCATCTACCCAGACGGGACTTGAAGGAACCGCTCTTAATGCCGTTGATATTGATGCTGGTGATGGTAGCGACAATGGCGTCCTTGATGTTACCGCAAACATCTCCAACAAGATTCTTGATGACATCTACTTCAAGCTCGTTCGCGCTGGCGCAGGTGCTAATGCCTATGGTCGTGAGAATGGCCGTCCGGTGTTCTCCATTGTTCTTTCGTCTGAGGCTTCTTACCAGCTTCAAACTGAGGCCGGTTTCCGCGACGATGTCCGCTACAACAATGCAAAGGTCAGTGATCTGATTGCACCACTTGGTGTTGAGAAGTCCTTCAGGGGTTTCTACCACTTGTGTGATGATCTTGCTCCTCGCTTCAGCGGTTTTGACACTAGCTCTGATCTGCTTACTGAGGTTCAGCCTTACAAGCATGACCAGACTAACGATAAGATCGCTGTTAACCCAGATTATGACACTGCTGATTATGAAGCAGCCTTCGTCCTTGTTGATAACGTGATGGAGTCCTTGATTCCTGCACCCATTACCAATGTGGGTGGGATGAAGTTCGATCCTGTTAACTACAAAGGTGAGTTCAAGTGGACCAACATCCCTGATGTTACACTGAACCCTGATGGAACAATTGGTTTCTTCAGAGGTATCCTTGCTTCTGCTTCCAAGCCGATTAAGACCAACTTTGGTTACATCATTCTGTTCAAGCGCACCAGCACTACTCCTGCTGCTTAATCTAAAGCGGGGTTCCTCGTAAAGGGGAACCCCGCATAATTTAATTCAACAAGTAAAAAATTATGCCAACTTTAGATGATACATCAACACTACAGAAAAATGTAGCAGTCGCCGCTAACGATGCGGTTGCAATTGTAAACAAAGATTCAGCCGCCTCTTCCCAAGTTCAGCAAGTCCCAGCGGCTCTTATCGGATTAGGCTTTACCCATGCTTGGGTTATTAACTACGATAATGCTGAGTTAGTAGCCCAAGGCACAGATGACACAGATGAGGAGATTAAGCTAATCGACATCCCCGCTAATTCTGTTATCACCAAGGCGATGTTCGTAGTTACAGAAGCGTTTGCGGGCATCACGGCTTGTAATGCTTTTTTAGGCAGAACCGGAGACACCAATGGTTACATTGAATCAACATCTCTTTTAGCTAAAACTGCTAAAGTTAATATCGCTGGAGATGAAATTGATGCCTTTGGCGAAGTTGATGTTGTAACTGCTTCTGACAAGGACTTGTTACTTACTTTTGACCCTGCCAGTAATGGCGATGAACTACAGGAACTGACGGCTGGACAGCTTGTGGTTCTTGTAACCATGCCTGATATCGACGACTTTAAAGATATCGTTCCTGCAACCTAATCAGTAACAATCCATAATTCACAAGAATCCCCGATCCTCTAACACTAGAGAGGGGATCGGGGTTCTTTATTTATAACCATTTGATACAATGCCAAAAGTAGGAGACAAAGAATTTCCATACACCGAAGAGGGAATGGCCGCTGCTGAAGCAGAAGCCGCCGCGATGGAGCAACCCGCAATGGATGAAGAAGCCGCCCTTGAGGAGCTTCTCGCCCAGATACCTATGGAGGGTGAAGAACCCCCCGCTGAAGAAGCCGGCGAAGAGATGCCTGATGAGTCCCCCATTGTTATGCCAGAGGCAGGAACCATGGCAGAGTTATTCGAGGTTATCTTCGGGGACTCTTTCGATGCTGAAGACCCCAGTGATGCAGAGCGTATGTCCCAGGTAGAGTCTATGCTTGCATCAGACCCTGTCCTCGCAGAAGCTGTAGCAGCCGGTGAGGTTAGTCTAACTGAGGTAGCCCTTCAGTTTTACCGCGCCCTTAACGCTTTAGCATAATGAAGGGATACGGAAAAATGGTTCCTGTAGATTCCGCCCAGTCAAAGGGGGAGTCTAACCATGACAACCATGACAGTGAGGGTAAGGAAGATGCCAGCATGGCAGCTACTGATCTCCGCGCTGTCCATGACAAGTCCTGCGAGTTGGTCGAAATGATTGGCTCAGGGCAGTTCGATGATAAACTTTCTAAAGGTTGGGTTCAGTCAAAGCTGACCCTGGCCAATGACTACTTAACCGCCATTCATGACTATATTGTCCATAATAAAGAAGCCGCCGATTCTGAGCATGGGGATGTGAGAGGGGACGGCGGCGACATGGGTGGTGGTTTCCTTATTTCAATTGAAAAACGACTGAGTAAGTAAAATGGCACTTAGCGCATCCCAGTTAAAGCAAGTTGTATCAGCCCGTGTAACTGGCGTGGGTGCTACTTCAACCCACGTTATTGGTGGGACAAACTCGATAACCGATGACGTTGATATTGCTTTTGAGATTACCTTCAAGTGCAAACACGCAGATAATAATATTACTATGCGGTGGCGCAACGAGAGCGCGGGTAAGGACAACAAACCTACATTAGAGCATACTAATGGGGATGATGGTTATGGGAGTGGCGACCAGTTCGACATAGACTGCAACCAACGCATAGGGAATGATGGAGCCGCTAATGCCCACAAAATACTTGACCCCGCGATGGCAGAGGTGGCCGCAATTGCTAAGATAGTAGCTGTTTATTATGAAGCCCCCGTTGCTAATAACGGGAAAATCAGCATAGTGAGTTCTAACAACGGCTTGGGTGATATTGACCTAAAGAGTGCTGGTGCTTCTGCTTTGCTTGTCCCGCGTATGTCAATCAGCACATTCACAACCGCCTTTACATTCGCGGCAGAGTCTGGCTCCCCCGTAGGAGACATTTTGAAAGTAATAGTTTTAGCAAGCTCAACCGCATAACCCCAACACCCATGCCAATATCCTCTAACAGAAGGCAACGGGTAATTGAGTTTGCAACCCCGAAGGTTGCTGACCTTGTCGTTGTTGAGCGCGTAGATGCCAGTAAGAATGTAAACGCAGCCTCAACCGCTGATGATACTGCTTATGGCACAGCGCACCCTGATACTACTCGATTCCCCAACTTCAAGTTAGCCCTTATCAAGAACGGCGATAACGACCAAGGGCAATACCAAGATTGGTATTATGTAAAAGACCGCGCCGACCAAGATGACTATAACTGGGAGTTCCAAGCGGCTGGCGCAGGTAGCCCACGCTTTGATACCGTTGTCAGGACGTATGTAACTCTGCGGTCTGCTTTTGATGAAAGCACACCGCCTATTGGTGATACCACATATGGTATGCCCTCTGGTGATGTAAATATTACCCCTTTCGATGCTGATGTGGCTGATTCAGGTGGGGTAACCTATGATAGGGACTACGTCCTTTTTGAAAAGAAGCAGACACGATCCGGCGACGAGACACTGGACTCCTTGTATGTGGTTGAACAGCACGTTTACGTTAAGCGCGTTACTATTGTAAGTGTTGATTCGGATAAGCAGTTTCCATATAATGATTACAATGAATCTGGTAATCCTTACGGGGGTTTAATATCAAAAGAGACTCTTTACTATAAGAACGAGGTTGTGTATGCAACAGTCGATTTCTCTGATGCTGAGGAGGATACTGCTGGGATACAAACTACAGGTAACCGTATTTTAGCAGTATACGATTCAGATGCTGCCAAAAAGAAGGCTGAGTATGTGTTTACCAATAAGAATGCGGTTTATCAGATGCCGCACTCAACCCCCAACACATATAATTTTTGGGGTGTAGATAAGCATGGCATCATGCGCGAGGGCAAGCAGTTGTCCGAAAACTGGTATGCATTATCTGAAAGGCAATTAGTCTTAAAAGACAGCGATGGGCTGGTAGCTGAATATTTCACAAACCAGAACATGGGCTGGCCCGCTGTATTTAGTAACTTATTCTCCACTGTTTGGAGCCGTAGGGACGGGGGCAGTCATACAAATGTTTACCCCGTGTATAAGCGTGAGGCATACAATGGTCCTACAAAAACCAAGGTGCAGCTTTACTGGCAGAAAGCCCCTTTTTCAGAGCCAACTGCTGAAGATGGATCAAATACTGCTTTATGTCTCCTAAAGCCAATGGAGCCTATGGAGATGGAGTTCGTGACTCCAAACTGGCGGGTAAAAACAAAACCCTGTTTGCACAACAATGTAACTGTAACGTATACCAATGGCACCGAAGACCCTGTATGGAACTATGGTGGGTATAAAGCAACGTGGAAGCCTACTAACTACATAGATTGGTGCCACCCCGCTGGAGGGAGTGCCTCAGATACTATTGTAATCTCTGATTCTCAGGAAGCCTTTAGGGGAGGATACCTCCGTACGAAAGTCACGGCATATAAGCCGAACATAACCACTGCTGATGATGCCAACCGCCACTTTCCTGACAACGCGCCCGCTGGCCCTGTATTAGATGCCTAATGCCCGAAGAACCTAAAGATTTTCCTCAGAGCGGGGCAGATGGTTCCGGTCAAATTGGTAAGCAGGATTGGGAGTTACCCAATTCTGTATCCGCGCCCCCTGATGGTTTTTCCCCGAACGTGGAGACTGCCTCCTATGGGGGATACGATGAATCCATAACGGATTACCACCCACCCGTTGAGCAGGGCGATATACCACATCCATTCAAGGTAACACGGTATACAAATGAAGATGGCGAGGTAAAAGTTCGTGTGCGTCTTGGCAGGTTTTATTATTCAAGCTCAGTGATGACTGTAGCAAAGCTCCCCCCACATGGACCACACCACGGTGCATTTACTGTGGGAGAAACTGAAATTCTGAAACCGGAAGGCGCGGGGGAAGACGTAGACGACCCCTTACCTCGCCATACACACACTACAGAGATGACCGCTGGGTCTAATCATTGGGCTGGGCAGGGTGACGATTCAGGTATGAATGGGCCGGATCAAGATAATCTCTCAGGCACTCAGGCTGGATATTGGCCTATAAATACAGGCACTTCAGACGCCCATGACCCATCAGCAGACCCCCCTGTAGATGGAGGCAAAGCGGCAACTCCCTATTTTACTTTCACGGGGATGGGTGTTTCGGGCTATTTTGAGCAGGATGTTAACCTTGGCAAAAGCATCCCTTGGTCTTTCAGGTTACCCTTGGGGGTCGAACCAACCACACTCACTGGTCAGGTTAATGAAGCGATTTCGGACTATATTGAGTTTGATTCTATACCGGAGGCTTCCTCTGTGTGGTTCCGTTATATCCTTGAGGATAGGGATACTTCTATTGATTTAGCCAATCATGTAGGTCAAGATGTGATCTATGTTAAAGATGTTGTAGACTCTAACGGCAATCGCGCCCTCCCCTCTGAGCATGGGCCTATTCAGCCATTGATTTTAGCCCAACTACATAACGGCGACAACACCGTCCCTGATTTAGTACGCGCAAATCCTAGTGGCTGGGAGACGCTACCCCCTGGCTTGGAGGATCACGCCGCAACTTTTGGCCAAGTCACTGATGGCGTGGCGGGGCCACCCCCCAGCAATGGTACTGATCTTACTGCACAAGGGGGGCGCGACCTGTCAGTCTCCACATATCTTAAACATGGGTGCTATTATATAAGATTAGCCTCACTTCCACCAGAAGGGGATGAAGAAACTTATGGAGGGAAAGTCCAGCAGGTTATCCACGATAATATTTACCACTCCACGTTTTGGCTTGTAAATAGTGGAATACCTTCGTCATTGCATGATATTGATGGTCAAGGTTTCGGTGTGCCGAACCGCCCCGTTGATCCTGATTCTCCCAGGGCACCCTCATAACCCACCCCTTGAAATAATCCCCATTTCCCCTATATTTAACGAGTCATGCCAGCAGTTACCGCAGAGGACTTACAGTCCAAATACCAAAAGTATTTGGATGCATCGCTTCAGACAGGCGCAGTGGAGTTCCGCAAAGCCTTGAACGAGATTATGCCCCGTATTTACAATATGGGTTTCTGGCGGGATATGTTGACCACTCTTGCGGAGCAACCCGTCCACAAAGGGGTGTATATACTACCTGAAGATGTTGCCTCTACAGGAGTGGGTTATGATAGCATCCTCCACGCCATCCTAGATGATAGTCCAACGGCTTTGTTCTCCATTTGGCATGATTACCGTATATTTGGGGAGCCTAGCGCAACTGCTGCTTCTGATGTTACTTCACTATCAGTAGGTGTATATGATGACGGTTATACTTCATTTGATGACTACGCCAATGGTGGTAGTGGAGCCGCCATAGACCCCGCCCGAAGGAAGTATAGGATTTCCCCTGTAGATTCAGACACGAAAGCGACTTTCTTGATGAAAAGAAAGTATGTTGATGTCAATGCGGATTCACATAGGGTGTTCGTGCCTAATGACCCATCAGTTCTTAAACACGCTTTCTTAGGAAAATTGTCTGAAGACAACGCCGATGTCCAGAGGGCTGAATACCACTGGCAGACTTGCCAAAAACTTTTAGACGCTGACCTTGATTCTTATAGGGGTGGCGCAAGACCAAGACCTTATATTGCCCCAAGTGGTCCTGGGGGTAGGGTAGTGGGCATGTATTAATTTCAAACAAACAATAATTAGCTATGGCTACATCAAATATAGACAAACAATCCTTCGGTCAGGCCGGAGCGGTATATGAATCAGGCACTGACAATAGAACAGGTGAATTTTGCGCTCTTACTATTATAGAAGACACCAAGTTTGAATATTTGGAGTGGGATGAGTTAGATGATGAAGGTCAAGATGTGGGTGCATTAAGAGTCGCAGGTGATTCACACAATGCTGCCAGAAGACTTGCGCACACCACATCAGGAACCGCTGATACAATACCTGCTGGTATAACCATCTATGGGCAAATTTCTCGCTTCAAGTTACACAGCGGGGCTGTTCTTGCCTATCTATCTGCCTAAAGAACCATGGCTCCTGGATTAGGATTAGGGAATAGCGTAACTGCTGACCCGGCAAGCACACTGTTTGCTAGCACACCGTTGCTATTGGATTCTTACCCGAATGCTCACAGGGCTTATTCGGTTCGTAAGCTACGGACTGATTATACGGGGTATGCCATGAAGGTTAGGGAGAGTGGCAATGATTATACTGCTGATGTCAGTTTCGATGATGATGGGTTTGTGTCTGCATCGTCACCTGTAGCCAACTTGTCGGGGGGATCAGGAGCCACACTTGGTGCTTTTATAGGCGGCTCAAACGACGGTTTCGTAACCACCTGGTACGACCAATCAGGAGAGGGATCAAATGCAACACAAGGCACACCAGGAAACCAACCTAAAATTTATTCGGGCGGTTCTTTAATTACAGAAGGCTCAAAGGCAGCTTTGTTGTTCGATGGCGATTTATTAAAGGTTGACGAAGCGGGGTTGGCTTTGGGGTCTATAACTACCTTTGCCATTATAAGCCACACCAACACCGCAATGGGTGTCCCTTGGAATTTAAGTTATGCCTCTGGTAATTATTATTTACACTTTAAAACTAGCGTAGAGGATCAGTATTGGTATGATACGGGTGATTCAGCCTCCCACTCCTCAAGCACATCTCAAAAATTGTTTTCTTACACGGGTGGGAGCGGGACAGACAAGCAGATACTGTATGCAAACGGTGTAGCATCATCAGAAAAAGGAGATTCTACAGACACTTCTTCCTCCTTGACTGATAACGCCAATAATGGAATAGGCGGGGTTTGGGATATTTCACTATTTTATGCTGGTGAGTTCCAAGAGTTCATCGTATACGATTCCGATCAGTCGTCTAATGTATCTAACATTGAGTCAAACATTAACACTGCTTTTAGCATATACTAATGTCTTATTTAATATTTAAAAACCCCGAAGAAGCAACCGCACGTTCTGACCAAGCTGGGCAGGATAAATCTTTACCTTATCATCGAGGCGATAATGACCCAACTCGTTATATGTGGCCAACTTTTTCAGAGCATGGCGACAATCCCCGTGGGTTCTTGGTGATCAATGAGGAGCAGGACTTACTAACCGACGACGAAAAGGATGCTTTAGTCGATGAGCTACCCGCCGATTGGAAACATCATCCAAATCCTTTTGAGTAATGAACACCGGAGAGATAATCACTAAAGGAACGACAGGCATCGCTGGCTCAGTCTTGGCGGTTCTCTCTCCCTATCAAGAACATATGGAGTGGGCAATACAGGTTTTAGGTGGGCTTTTAGGAATTGCAGTTGCAGTGGTTTCACTGTATCATTTGCTAAGAAACAAGAATAAGAAATGAGTAAAGAAGCTATTTTAGGAATCGTACGTCACGTTCTCACCTTTGGGGGCGGTTTTTTGACCCAATCTGGGCTTGCCTCTGGTGATCAGGTTACAACTGGTGTATCTGCAATTGTGACTCTCGTCGGGCTTGTGTGGTCAGTCTTGAACAAGAAGAAGTGAAGTTCTTCCGGCTGTTAACCGCCGCGCTGGAGGCTTACGTCGCGTATGCGAAGTGGCGGCAAAGAACCTACGTTTATGATCTGGAAGATACTATTGATAATCTGGCTTCCGACGGTAGCCCTGCTTCAAAGTTGCGTATTGAGAGACTCGCCAAACGCCTTAAACGAGAGCGCACTTTATGACCCCCCAACGGTGACCCTAATTGATGGGGTTACTTACCCTTTCGCGGAAGGAACCCTACAGGGACGAGGGCAAAAGTTTCATTCAGATTACTCGTATCGTAGAGCTATAATCATAGGAGGAGGTAAATGATCCTCCGAATCATCAACACAGTGATCATCATAGCGATCATCCTGTTGGCAATAGCATCTCTTTTCATAGTTCCGTTAACCTCAATAATATTTGGAATAGGACCAGGATGATAGCCCTTTGCGTAGGACATAGCCGACAAGGAGACAGTGGAGCCGCTTCCGTTGATGGAACCACTGAGTGGGACTATAACAGCGACTTAGCTGAAAGGATTTCTTGCATGACTCAGCAAGAAATTCGGATATATAATGCCTACGGAGGAACGGGGTATACCAGTGCAATGAGATGGCTGGCTAAAAAACTCAAAAAGGACGGTGCTGAGTTTGCTATAGAGCTTCACTTTAACGCCGCCGGAGCTTCTGCCACTGGACATGAGTGGCTTTATTGGAACACCAGTGAGAAAGGACGCCTTTTGGCTCGCTCTTTACGAGACTCCATGGAGGACGCATTCCCACAGTTCACCAGCAGGGGCATCAAAGCGCGTGGAAAAGGCTCCCGTGGAGCCAGCTTCCTACGCCTGACCCATTGTCCTGCTGTGATTGCAGAGCCATTCTTTGGCACTAACCAGGATGATTGGCAATTGGCAAAGGATCACAGGGATGGGTTGGCTACTGCCATTACAGGTGGTATAGTTCTTTATAACGAATTAGCCAGCAAATGGTGATAACCTATGAAGTTCCCGAAGACAGTCACAATCGCTGGAAAGCGGATTAGGTTGATTGTCGAGGAATTTAAAGGAGCAGATAGTGGCACCTTTGGTGAATACTTCCACGATGATAAGTTGATCCAGTTGAATACTGGCTTAACTGACGAAGACGCTTTAGAAACACTCCGGCATGAGATGATGGAAGCCAGCCTGTTTATTTCTGGATTAGCTTGGGCAGAACGCTATGAACAGGAATCAGTGGTTCGTTGCATGGAAGAGATATTCTTCCCAGCCTGGGAAACAATTTTAAAGAGAATCGAACGCAAAAAATAACATTAAATTATGGCTGCTAGACAATTTTTTACACCGCGAAATAAAGAACTTGCCCAATCTGAGGTTGGGATTTTTATGACAAAAGAAGACCCATATGGTGTAGGAGCAATAAGTTCTGGTAAGGGGGATAAAGGAGGCAAATCGTATGGCACATTTCAAATGCCTAGTAACCCATTTGAACCAGGAGAAAAATCCAAAGCTCAACTATTTGTTGAAAAAGGACTCCCATCTCAGTACCAGAAATACTTTAAAGATGGCAAAGGTCAATTCTATAAGGCAGGAACCCCTGGGTTCGATGCTGCTTGGAAATCTTTAGAAAGGTTTGATAACAAGGGGTTTGGAGAAGCCCAGCAAAGTTACATCTATGCAGGTGATAAGAAAAATATAGGGCTTAATAAATACTTCACAGGTTTCAAAAAAGATACCGGCCAAGATATAGCTAGTTTTAGCGATAAGTCCCGTAACATATTAGAGGGTGGTATAAACCATCTTGGTGGTCTCCACGCAGGACATGTCAGGCGAGCCGTTGCTGAACGGGATAAAGCACTCAAAAATAATCAGCCATTTACTGAAGATGATTTTATGCGGGCTGTGATAAAATCTAAATTGGCAAATGTTGAAAAGAACTTCGTAAGCTCCCCTAAAGTTTGGCCTGGACTACGCAACAGATTTAATAGAGAGTTAGCTCAATTTCCAATAACCAAGGAAGAACCAACAAATTTAACTCGCGTTCGCAAAGTAACAAGAACAGCACCCGCACCAGACCCCGTAAAAGCTCCTGTCCGCAAAGCAAAGAAAAGAATATCTTTTATAAAGCGAGTTGCCGACAGGCTAGGGAGTTAATGTTATATGAGCCGCCCACGCAGAGGAAGAAAGCGGTTCAAACATGTGGATGACCTTGTCGTTTTTACTCCTACGGGTGATGACATAGCCCTAGCCCATGAACGCTCTTGTGCCATGGGCATCCTACCTGGATCCTATATGAGAGGTATGGGAAACCTGACAGGCTGTTTGGGCGAGATCGCCGTGAATGCCTACTTACCCCGTAGCCGGTATGTTGGTAACGAAATATTCACCCATGATCTTGTATATAAGAAACAGAAGGTCGAGGTGAAGTCCAAGACTTGTAGTGGGCAACCTAAGCCAGAGTTCAGTGCTTTTGTTAACTGCAAAAAAGACATCACTCCTGAGAATGATGTCTTTTTCTTTACTCGCGTGAGGCGCGACCTTGCCAGGGTATATTTAGTTGGTTGGTTACCGGCTCCTACTTTTTTTGATGAGGCTACTTTTAGAAAGCGCGGGGACGCAGATGATACGGGTTTTGTTTTCAAATCTAATGGCTACCAAATAGCCATAGGAGAATTAAACCCACCAGATAGGTTCAAATAATGGTGTGGATAAACACTGGACCATTATCACAGTCTTCGGCAAAGGTAATAGTATCCCCCCAAAATTGATCCTCTGCCGCTGAGTCAGATAACCCTTGGTTTGTGAGTGTGTTTAGGCAAAGCTCAATGCTATAAATAGCTCTAGGTGGTTCCAAGGATACTCCTACAAAAGCCCTATCAAATCCTTCGACTAAAAGGACTTCTTCAGCTTCCTTGCCAAGTTTTTCCTCAAGGAATTCAACTACTTCTTCAGATGTCATAAGGCTACTTTTTCTTTCACGGGCGCTTGAACCATGGGTTCTTTGTCTATATCAAACTTTGAGTCTAAATTAATTTCCCATATTTTACCACCCCCAAATCCTATAGACTTTATAGGGCGTGCCTTTTTATTATTCTTGCTGGTCTCCTCCAGTGTCAGAAAACCTCTTCTAACGAATTCCATATTGCCGGACACTCCAATGTTCCGACCCCCATTGAATTCAAGGATACTCCCCTGAAACTCAGTCAGGGTTCCCCGCCACACGGGGTTAGTAAAATACTCCCGCGCTCTCTTAACAAAGAATTCTACCAGTTCAGCTACTGTAGACCTGCTTGAGTTATCATAGGCGGCAGAGGCAATTGTCTTATCGATATAGCCATATACCCCAAAACGAGAATCTCCCTTCACTTCTTTCGGAACTTCCCAATCCAATAGCCAACGAGCGAAGTGGGGTAACTCATTCTCTATAGTCTGTTCAAGCTCATCATTAGGGGGAAATTTCGAGGTCGCTGTGTCACTCATACGCAACGCCATTAGCTTATCCCTATTTGATGAATCAAGGCTGGGAATCACGCTAAGACTATTAGCATCCATGTTTAGCGACATAACCACACGCCCTGTCCACGGGACACTGATTGCATCTACATATTTTGCATGATACTCCATCCTTGGGTTAGCTACACATTTCTTAATAAGCTCTGTTGCTCTTCTCTGATCCTGAAAAGAAGCTGCCGAAGTTGTGTCATCTACAACCCAGGCAGCAACCCGTGCGAGATCCTTATTGAAGTTTGTCTGACCTGATAAGTAGTCAGAAGCATCTGAAAACCCGCCAACCAAAGCAGATATAACTTTGTTAGACAATAATGATTTACCCACCCCAGTAGGGCCAACTAAAAGAAGGGCATGCCCCTGCTTACGTTTACGCTCCAGAACAGCCGTGTAGAATCGCTTCAACCAAGCAAAAAAGTAAAGCACGGTTCCTTGCTCCACACTGTCTGCAAACAGTTGGTGTAGCCACTTATGGAGGAAAGGCCATTTAGATTCATCTCCATCCTCTGCTGGCTCTACAGGATCAATATTAGCTGTATTTAGTATTCGGTGACTGTTGTAGGTGACCACTCTGTCAGGACTAAAAACAACAGGAGCTATCTCATCTATCCTATTCTCGTTGGCTATTGTAACTAAAGCCGTTTCTAGCTCTGTCAGGTTTTGACCTCTCCTTGGGCGGGGTGAGAACCCTGCCTGACGTAACTCAAGGCAGAGTTGGTCTTTAGGTATCTGTTGAGCCGCACCATGTAATAACTTGTAGTGCATTTTCCCGTTGAACCAGTAGTTGTCCAATAGGCTCCCCATTTTCTTTACCTCATAATCTTCGACGAATTTTGCCCCGAATAGTTCTCTCCATGTAATAAACCCCTTTCCGGCTCGGATACTATAACAGACCATGCCTTCTTCTGAGACCTGACACCCTACTCGCTCAACGAAAGGATCTACCCAAAACAAGGGTCCCCGCGCCCCTACAGTGAATTCGCCCTCCCATCGATTTGGAAAGCGTTCCCGCATTTCTTTTTCAACCACATCAATTGGTATTGATGACTGAGCCGATTGAGGTGGGTTAGAGTCAGCAGCTTTAAATAAGGCGGTCCTGTAAATCTCTTTAGGTAAGGGAGCACCCATTTTAACCCAGTCCTCTCCAATAGCGAAGACCTGACTGGCTCTGTAGGAAGCCTCATCAAAACCCGCAAAGATACGCTCTACCTTTAATTGACTCCCCAGCCGCCGGATAAATGTATCGTATAACTCAGATGATATTGGAAGTTTTTCCTCAAACTCCCACACTAGGCGTATATACCCTGAGTAAGTCCTAGACCTCCAAGTTGGTAATAACTCCTTACATTGTGTATGAATTAGCTTGTCAACAGACTCCCAGTCCAGAGGGGCATCATAGTCAATAACAATACCATGAATGGCGTTTATGGGGTTGCTTTCGGATATGCGTAGGTTGGGGTTGTCGCCCTCGCACATTGTATAAAATACATATTTTGTGTCCTTTTCACCGCACCACTCTTTGAAATGTGTCTTGGATTCAAGTGAGGGTTTGTCCTTAACCAGTTTAGATATATCATCAGTCTTGTTCGTTTTAGTTTCTCTGAGGTTTTTAATGTATCTATATTTCATTTTTCGTATCTATCTAGGATTTTGCCTTCAGCCGCCAGAGGGATATCCGGTATCCACTCAGGAGCTTTAGACATGCTTTCAATTACAGTTTCCAATGTCTTATCCGCTTCTTTCTCATCCGCTTCTATGATGAATTCATCATGCACATGGAAAATAATTTTAACTCCCGCTTCTTCAATACGCAGGAGCATGTCTGCGAAAATCTCCCTTGCCAGCGCCTGAGATAAATTCTCAGCCAGTAGACCGCCCCATAAGCGCATAGGGATTTTTTTCGACCCTTTATTTACCATAGCTATGTAGCTACGTCTACCATTCTGTAGTGCGGTAGTTATTTTTCCGTAATTTAACGCTCTTCCCGTAGGAAGTGTCAGCTTGAAATCCTCTTTCCGAGCATATGCGATGTGCATTTTACGCTGGAGTGTGTTCCACAGCCGGACAACCTTGTTGAGTTTATTCCGATATAGACTCACCGCTGCATGAGCGTCTTCAAGCGACATCCCCGAAATTATGGAGAATTTATTAGCTGAAGCCCCATAACCACACCCCAAAACCATTTGTTTGACCATGTGCCTTAGTTTAGAGTCCTCATCTTTCAAAGCCCCCTTCTCTGGAGTCCACTTACCAAAGCGGACGGCAAATGCTTCATAGATATCATCACTCTTTTTAATCTCATCCAGTGTCTCATCATCCTGAGCTAACCAACACAGGGTGCGGACTTCGATCTGCGACAGGTCTGCAACAATGAGCTTCCGTTCTTTACCTGGAGAAATTAGATGACGTAGATTTACGCCAAACATGTCACCGCGTGGGAGGTTTTGAAGATTCAAATTGCCTCCTGACCCTGACCAACGACCCGTGTGTGCGCCAAAATACATTAAACCCCCATAAAACCGACCATCAGATAGTGTCGCGTAATCAAAAGAATCTAGTTTCCTCTTAATGGCATTAATTCTTCTAAAATCCCTGACTGATTCTATCCATGGGTAATCCTTACTATGTAAGTTTACCCAGTCATTTGCCTCTTCACTAGATAGTGCAAGGCTTGCAGGAGGCTCTATATCAATCTTACGGCACTCAGCATTGAACGCTTTGCGTGAGAGTGGGGGAAAGTCTTCGATCCAGGGTATTTGATTTTCAGCATCAAACCGGCTCTGGGATATTATTTCTCTCTGCTTCTTCAGAAGAGATACATCAATAGGGATGCCTCTCTGTAGTCCTTTACGTCCAATACTGCTTATCTGCTGCTCTCTTTCTGGCCACTTATCATTTAGCTCCTGCCATAGCTTTAAACACAATTCTGAGTCTTTTAAAGCATACTCGCTAACTTCTTCTCTGAAGTCCTCCGGCATGTCTTCCCACCGTTTTCCCTTCATGCTGTCGCGGGTTTCTTTGGATACTTCCAAATCAAATATTTCTCCAGTAGCTCCCTTTAGGGAACGTGGAAGACCGCAGTAGACTGCCAAGTCGGCAGTGCAGTGCCACTGCGCATACTCAACATTAGGCCACCACCCCTTTTTTACGCCGAACAGGTATAGTGTCTGGTCAAAGGAAGCATTATGGGATAACACTTGTTGCCCCTCTAATTTAGACCAATCAAAATCTTTGGGATGCCCTACAAAACTGGTTCCTTCATCTCCTACGACAGATACCATGTAAGCATCGAAGTCGGGGTGGGCAAAGTAGCCTAATGGTCCCAAAGTTTTAATTGAACATGACTTATCATAGTAAGTCTCGAAATCCAAGGCATAGGTATACATATTGATAAAGAGAGGGGGTTGCTCTGGTGACTAAGAGGAAGAAAGCATAAGACCTCAAAGCCACCAGAGCGGTGGGCTAACTAAGGATAAAACGGAAAACTCCTTAGCTAAACACGTTCCTATGTAGCGGTATTAAGTTCCGACTCTATTTGCTTTCCGTCAACTGTTTCCAGTCGTTGTAGCTCACTACTCAATGTGTCAATTAAGACAGCAAAGTCGTCGTGTTGAGTTTGTAGAACTTGAATCTTATCAGAATAATCCTTCTGAAGATTTTTCAGTTCTTCAATGTGGGACTCTAATACCTCTTCTCTTTTTTTGTTTGCAGCCATAAATCTAAGAAGTGAAATTCTCAATGAAGTCTACGACAGCTTCAGGGGCTTCCCCTTTAGCTATTGTAAGGCTGGCGTTGTACCACTCAGTCTTACCCCGACTAGCAAACTCGGTCTTAAAAGTCCAAGTCTTCTTTGTCAGCGGTTCCTTCGGGTTAAACTTAGCGAAGGTGCAGAGTCTCTTGTAAGTGTTCCTATAAGAAACATTCTGCACATCCAGTTTACCCATGGCGTACATTTTATCACCAATAGGGAATTGGAAGGCATCCTCGTCTCCCCCATCGTGCTGTGGAATAAGCATGGTAATGTCCGCAAACTCACGAACTTCATACTCTGAGTCACTTGCCAAAGCGGCTCGTTCTTCCTCTGTTCTAGCAATTCGCCCTCTAATGTCCATCTCATAGGGAATTTTTTCCCTCCAGGCTTTTACCGCACTAATGACAATCACTTCTGCGGTGTCCGCTTCTTTGACCACAACATGTGACTTATCAATTACTAAATCCCCGAACTCACCGGAATCATACTCAGATGATTTTTGCCGGATGTTAAAACGGGGAATATCGATGTCACTTGCAGCAATCTCCCATTTTGGGCTTTCTGCTAATTCCTGCTTATCTACTTCTATTACTTCTTCTTTTTTTTCTGTTGTCTTTGGCATTACTGTTATGCTGTTTATGGTTTAGGACAGCGTGTATCGCGTGTCCGATTGGTTTATTATGTCTGCTGCTTCTACAGCATCCATAAAATCTCTGGCTTTCTGACCCTTCTCCCCTTCGGGGGCTGATCTACCTACAGCCTCTGCAACTTTTTTCAAGGGAAAATTAGCTAAATCGACAATATCTTCTTGGCTCATATCAAAATCGTTGACGATTTCCATCAGCTTGGCGTTGTCTGTGCATTTTCGAGTTGACCCTATGGAGCGTAATCTCAATGAAGGGAACTCTTTACCATCCCGCGCAACAGCAATCGCTTTCGCTCTAATTCGCGTGGCCCAGTTGGTGACAATTTTGGCAATAGGCCAAAGATGTTCTAATACTTCAGGGTCTTCAGGGTTCGTGATGTCTACATCAGGAAGAGTATTCTCTGCGACTCTGTTAGCTATCTCAATCGCTATTGCTCCTAGCGCCGGACAGCGTTCTTCGTGTGCGCAGAAACGGCAGTTCACATTAGGAGTTAGTTCCCTAAGTTCAGGGGTTCCATCATCCCATTTTGGCCGGATGAGTTCACCAGACTTAATAACATATGATAGTTCTTTGATTAGTTGAGGTAACTCAGACCTCTCAAACTGACCGTGCAATACTTCGTCCCGAACAGGGATGTAGAAAACAAATGTAATTGTTTGTATTTCGGGAAACTTTTGAAAAGCTCCTACTGTGTAAGCCTTGGCTTGCCAGTTCTCTGTTGGGGGATCAATGACGCTTATCCCCGTCTTATAGTCTCCCATGACGGCCTTATCTCCGTAGATAGTTAGGCGGTCACAAGTCCCCCAGGTGCTTGTGCGGTCTAGCTCGACATCAACAAGCACTTCATTGTATTCAGTGCGTTCTGCATCACCGATGACAGTTTGCAGAAACTCATCCTCATCCTTGACGATCTGCTCATATATCTCGACTTCCTCCTCGTCGTGAAGTGCGGAAGGGTCACGCACTTCCAGAGCTTCATGGATGCGTGTGCCTTTCTCAGCAGCAGCACTTGTCCCCGACCGGCCCGTGTAGCCAGAACAGGCTGCGACATACTTCAACGATGACGGACTAAATTCCGCGTGGTCTCTACTTGTGTGGTCTGGTTTATCCATGGTTTGTAAACTCTCCGTGTAACTTTTCTCTAAGTTGGGTCAACTGACCCACACATGCCTCTTTCCCCTCTTCCGTAAATGGAAATTTATTGGTGCAGTATCGATGTCTGTTATGATCTACAACACCCAACCATCTCAAATGGGTTGTGTTATTTTTACGGCGATACTTAAAGACCCGAAGACCTTTTACTCCAGTAACGCCCTGTTTAAAATCCCTGTTATGTTGGTTTTGTCCATTAGTGGCAACCCTTAAATTTTCGATCTTATCATTCAAAGTATTCCCGTCGATGTGGTCAATTAACCCTCCTGGTTCCCCATTGAACAACGCCCACACGACTCTGCTCCGGTAGTAACTTTTTCCTTTATACTTCAAACGCCAGCGGGTTCTATTTGTGCGTGAGGCAGAATACAAACCACCTGCGATGTTACCGGCTTTTCTTTTACGTCCGCTCTCTTTCCAATAAATAATACCATCGCGGTATTCAACAATATCCAGTAATCCTTGCGGGATTGGCTTCGCCCAAAAGGCTTCAGTTTTTTTATTTTTATCCATGTAATGCAGTCAGGTTCCTTAGTTTCTTTTCAATTGAGTCCATCACCGCTTCCTCAATGGAATCGGCAGCTACCAAAATCTTCTGTATCGCGTCTGACTTCGCTCCATTGCGGTGAATCCTACCTAACGTCTGGAGGTGGTTCTTAGCAGAGAAAGATGGACTAATTAGGCTTATGCGTTGCCGGTTACCGTGCGTGTCGTGCAGTGAAAGCCCGACTCCACCAGCAGCAATATTGACAGCAATAACATGTATTTTGTCTGCCTGAAAATCATCAACAACTTGTTGCCTTTCTTTGGAAGACTGCCCTCCGTCTATTCGCGCACACTTCAGCCGTTCACAGAGGGCATCTACAGTCTCCTTAAAGTTCACAAAGATAACAACGGAATTGCCCTGAGCCTCAAGGTCTTCAGCCATCTCAGCAATATCGGGGGTCTTAAAACTTTCAGCCAGTTGCCTTGCCCTTAGCAAGTTTACAAGGATATGCTCACTTTCTGTGACTGTCCCATTCTCAATGAAATCCTGTATGATCGTTGGGGTTAGCCCCAAGTCATCATAAGCGTCGATGATCTTTTTAGAGCCAGCAAAACGGACAGGTTCCACGAACACCCTGTTAGCTCTAAAAGAATCTGGGAAATCCTCAACGGTTAGCTTGTGACCACATATACCATAGATGGATTCCTTTACCTCCGTTAACTTCTTCCGGCTTAATAACCGCCACTGATTCCATTGATCCTGCGCACAACCATTAGCGGACATCCACGAATACCAACTCTTTTTACCATCCCCTCTTTTGTTGAGGTTATGTAGGTCGAGCATGTAGCCTATGGAGCGCATTTCGGTAGGATCCTCACAAGCAGTCGCACTCATCCCATGGATCAGATACCCTTGTTTTTTCAGGGAAATCACCAATTGGGCATTCTGTGTGTAAGGCCCCTTTGACTTATGAATCTCATCAACGAACACAACGGTTTCTTTTGGGAGATGCCAATTCATTATCATCTTCCCCCGCTTCGACATATGAGGTGTTTTACCAGTCCTTAATTTTTCGTAGTTCAGGACAAACTCTGGCTCCACGCCAAACTCTTGAAGTTCCCTTTCCCAGGAGGGGATAACACTTTTAGGACAAATAACAGCAATGGGTCTTTTTAGCTCCCGCGCTATATAACCAGCTACAACGGTCTTGCCGGTCCCCACGCTGGAAGTGTCTATTGTGCTGTTATTGGCACGGAGTTTCTCCAGAAAGAAGTCGGCGGCTTCCCCCTGCTTGGGATACAATGCTTTCATAAACGGGTGGGACTATACACCCTCGTCAAGTTCTTGTCTAATTTTATTCCCCTCTTATGTAGCGAGCAATTAAAAAAGCATCAATCAGGCCATCATGGGGTTTACTAGCTCTCTTACTTTTTAGCCAGCATTCATCGGGAGCCAGATCATTGGCCACTGCCAAAGCAACCTCTTTCGTCTTCCCTTTCGGAGTCGGTCCCAACATGATCTTTTGCCACTTATGGACGCTGACACAGTTGACTTTCCACTGCCTGCTTTCAGCCAAGCCTAGTAGTTTACCAAAGGATAGTGCCATAGATCGAACAGCCTGCGAAGATTTGGCATGGTGTAGGGGTTCTTCTATTGCCAACTCAAAATCGGATTCCAAGTCCATAACCCATTCGTAGACTTTCCGCGCATCCACCTCACGTTTCTTGAGCCGGTGAAGAGTAGGCATCACGGTCTTGTCAATAACTGCACCCGTGCATTTTGATATGGCTACCAAACCCCCAGATAAACCATTATCAATTCCAATAATCACAGGGAGTCTATGTCCTTACATCTTACCAGAAGTCCTTCACCATCAGTAGGTAAAAATACAGATATGTTTTTACCCAACATCTGTAGATATGTGACTTCCCTTGCCGTGCTTGGCTTAACCAGATAAAAATCTCCTAGCTGTATATGCACTAGAAATTTAAAATCCGAAGGAGGGACTTCCTCGCGGATCAAAACTTTGGGATTGTTAACAATAATCCGGTCAGGAAACATCTGTGCCTGTTTCATCATCTAGAAATACAGGGGTAGCGTCTTCAAAATTAGTTTGAAGGTATTCATACTCGTATTTTTCACACGCTTGCTTTTTCGTTAAATTGTAGTTTTCCTGAAGGATTTTAATAGTTATCTGTTTAGAATAACAAGCTACAGGAGGACGCCCATAAGTCTCAACAGTCCCTATAAAGGCGTCTTCTAACCCTGAGTAAAGCAACAAGGTATTCTCAGGCTCCTCATAAGCCTCTGGTGTGGTAGCCATTTTTTTTTAGTTTTCGTCTACTGACTCAGACTCAACATCAATAACCTTGTTGACTTTTTTGTCCCCCACTTTCTTTGTGTTATTGAGTATTGAAATATCAATCTGCATACTTCCTGAGCCATCACCATTCCTGGCATTGAGTCCCAGGTTACGGCGAATTAATTGATCTAGTTCTGATAATTCTTTGACTGTGCGAGGACCTCTTATGTTTTTAATGCTATCTCTAAGAAGTTTAATACTAGAGGATGCTACATAGTTCTGATATTGATCAGCGGGGGAAGCCTGAGCATCAGCGATTTCTTCAATGGTCTTATCTTCTTTTATGCGTTCATCATGATGAGCAATACTTTCATCCAGACGTATTTCAATGTCTGTAGGCTCATTAGGTTCATGTGGAGATTTTTTCGCCTTAACTCCCTCATCTCGAAACCATCTACGCAAAGTAGATTGGTGAATATTCAATTCCCGTGAGATACTAACGAGCTTATAGTCCTGATTGTAGAGTTCTATTGCTCGCTTTAACAGTTCTGCTTTTTTAGTAATTTTAGCCAAAGCACTTAATATATACTATTCTTTTGCTACCATTTCAAGTTCTATGCCTCGCGTTCTACATGTCTATGAGCCTCGTATTGATTCAGATACGAAAAAAATGGATGTAGGAGGGATATTAATTCCTCCTACAAACACACTAACTGCACTACTCTACGGCTTTGCACATCACGAAGCGCACCGCGCCCGTGAGTATTATTTTTGGAGGTTATGTGATGAGTTGTGGAATAATGAAGAACTCCCTGAGAAAATGATGGTGCGCCACCCCTGGGCAGAAGACATGATTAAATCTGTAATCCGCAACAAGTATGTTGCTATCGGGGGTGCTGCTTCATCTGGTAAAAGTCACACGATGGCTGCATGGGGTATTCTGAATTGGTTGGCAGCCCCACGCGATACTCTGGTTCTACTTACTTCGACAACTTTAAGAGAGGCTCGCAAACGGATATGGGGTTCCGTTATATCTTTGTTGTCTGTCATTGAAGGCGCACCCCTTAAAGTTCGTGATTCTATTGGAAATGTCGCATACATCAATGAACAAGGGAATCTGATCGAAAGAGCAGGTTTATCGCTGATCGCCGCAGAGAAAAGCAAGACACGGGAAGCGGTTGGTAAGTTTATTGGTATTAAGCAAAAAAGAGTAATTCTTATTGGAGATGAGCTAGCAGAGTTGAGTGAGGCAATCCTCCAAGCAGGTTTATCAAACCTCTCCAAAAACCCCTCCTTCCAGCTTATCGGGATGTCTAACCCAAACTCACGCTTCGACGCTTTCGGGGTTTGGTCAGAGCCGAAGGATGGCTGGGATTCAGTAGATACGAACACGGATGACAAGTGGCGCACGAAATGGGGAGGGCAGTATATCCGCTTTGATGCGGAAAGAAGTCCGAACGTGGTTGCCGGAGAGAATATCTTCCCTTGGCTCCCTACTACCGAAAAATTGGCAGAAGATAGAGCGTTGCTTGGTCAGGAGTCGAGGGGGTATATGCGGATGGTAAGGGCTGTGTTTTTTGACTCAGACGAAACGGAGGGAATCTACAACGAAGCAGAACTTACGCGCTCCGGTGCAATGAAACCCGTTGAGTGGCAAGGCAACCCTACCCCAATAGCCGGACTTGACCCTGCTTTTACAAATGGAGGTGACCGTACAATATTATACACGGGTTTTGTTGGATATGATATCAATGGACAATATGTGTGCGAGCTTGGAGAAGCTGTCCACCTTAATGACGATGCCACCAACAAGTCGGTCCCCCGCACTTACCAGATAGTCCGGCAGGTGAAGCAGGAGTGCCAGAAGAGAAGAATTCAACCGCAGGATTTGGCGGTGGACTCGACGGGCGCTGGCGCTCCTTTCTGTGACGTTCTTGCCGGCGAGTGGAGCGATCAGATTTTAAGGGTCTCATTTGGTGGAAAAGCCTCAGACCGAAAAGTTTCTGCCAACAGTTCAATGATTGGTCAGGAGCTTTATATGAACAGGGTGAGCGAGCTTTGGTTTGTAGGCAAGGAATTTTGTAGAACGAAGCAGCTATTTGGGATCAGCACAGATTTAGCTCAAGAAATAACGGGCAGGAATTATGATATGGTAAAAGGGTCAACGCTTCGGATGAAGATTGAATCTAAACCAGAATACAAAGCACGGTTTGGTCGTAGTCCTGATTTGGCGGACGCAGCCTTCTTGTGCTTGGACTTGGCGCGGCAGCGACATGGACTCGTTGCGGTAGATCCTCCCGATGATTCCACGCAGTCTGGTAAGATGCCACGCCAAAGAAGAACCATAAAACAACTCGCACAAACACTTACAATTGATAACTTGAGTGGCTCTTGACCCCCTACTTAAAAACTCCCCATGTGAGGTTACTTAATTTATTCCGTAACAGAATAAACTAAGTAGCCTTCCTTAGAAAAGTTTTATATGCCCCCCCGAAATGCTCACGGTCCCTTGTTGCTAAAGTCAATAAAAAGATTAACTTTATACACACACTTCTTTAGAAAATTCTTGATTTAAACTATTTTCCATTATGGCTTCTCCTAAGTATGAAACTCTCTCGCCCAAAGCTAAAGAATTTTTAGCTAAAAAATATGCTGAAAGGCTTTTTTCAGCTTTGAACCCCCCGATGTTTAGGACTGAGATGCAGGATATAGACCTTCCTTTTGGGCTAGGTACTAAAGAAGAAGATGTAAAAACTATTTTAAAGCAAATACAACAGTCTGGGGGTTCTGATCTCGTTAACTTAATTTCAGATGCTAAAAGACCAGATGGCGAAAAATTCTTCGATAAGGGTTTAAGAGAAGCCTTCGATAGTGATTTTGACGGAGATGAACTAAAAAATGTATTAAATGCTGCTGGGTATCCAGATATTGATTTTTGGAAGCAAACCGCACAAGAAAACTACGCTGCCCGACAGGGTTTAGATCCAAATAAATCTAATTATCAGGCTTTTGGTCCTGAGTTTGTTGAGGGCAGGGGTAAACATAAGGAATTACAAAAAGGCTGGTCTGGTTTAGGAGTAGGAGCTAGTGGATTTTCAGGTTATATAGCTCCAGGAGGAAAAAAAGCACCCTCATTAATTCCAACACAACAAGAGTTGTTAAAGAATCAGCCAGAGTTTAAAAATATATTTACAACTGCGCCAGCTACAACTGCGCCAGCTACAACTGCGCCAGCTACAACTGCGCCAGCTACACCTCCACCAGGGACTACAATAAAGCAGACACCTACTGGCCTTGTTTCTCAGGCTCCTGTCAAATTACCGACCACACCTGCGCCCACACCTGCGCCCACACCTGCGCCAGCTACACCTGCGCCAACTACAACTGCGCCTACAACCACAACCACTGCACGAACAGCCCCACCTATACAATACACCCCATCAAAACCCGAAGGTTTAACTGAGGAACAGAAAAAGAGATATGAGGAGACAGTAACTAAAGGAGGAGCTTCAAAAGACCCCCAACAGGAAGCAGCGCGGATAGCAGCCATCAAGAAAAACATGCCACCTACTATTAGCTCTGCCCCTACTGAGACTACCGTAGAACCCACAACCAGCACACCCCCACCAGAAAAATCCCAACAGGAGCAAATCCGTGAGAGACTGGCCACAAGAGGCCCTGATCCGGCACAACAATTATTGAATGTGATTTCATCTGCGCGGGCTACCCGTGAAGCTATGCTAGATAAAGAAAGAGCCGAAGGTAGGGCGTGGATTGATCGTTTGGTTAAGAACCCTGAAAATTGGAAAATGGGGGCGCGTGATCCCCGCGATGAGAGAACAACCCGTGAGGAGCGTTATGGCAAACCCAGACCAACTCAGTCGGATGAAGATCGCAGACGTAAAAATGGGCGAGGTGGGCGTAAAGCTCCCCGCCCCCGCTACGGAGCAGGGGGAACTAATAACCCACCCGTCACAGAGGAGTCACGCTACTAATTTATAATGTCCAGAGCAGTATCTTTACAAAGAGAATCCGGCAAACTGCGCAATGCAGCCCGTCGGCTTGCGAAGAAAGGCTTCCGCGCTGAAGCCGGTAAAATGATGGCAGCCTCTGAGATGGCTCGGATGCGTGAGCCAAACATCATGACGCCTGAGTTCAGGCGTATGGATTCACGGGCGCAAGACGCCTTGTCTTTTGCTCAACAGGCGGCCAGTTCACCTGACTTTGATTATGAGCGTGACATCCTGCCAATGCGTCAGGCGTTTTTTCAGGATACGGCTTCCCTGCCCAGGGATCAGCAAAGAATGATAACCGACCGTTATGCCAAACAGTTTACTGATTTGGGTGGCGAGACATTGAAGGAGCGCGGAACCCTAGATCAAATGCGGGGTCAGCGGGTGGCGCTGGAAGCCACCCAGCAAAGACTAAAGGATGATAAGCGCAAGTTTAAGCAACAACGTAAGACAGAGAAGGCTTTGCCTGACATGTCATCTCGTTTAGATCGAATTCTTAGTGGAGCCGGAACCAGTTCTCAGAAAGAGAAAGCTCTGGTTTCTGAGGCTCTTTCCAATCCGAAGTTCTACAGTTCTCAGATGGGTAGTAACCTAATAGGGACTGCCTTTAACTCTATTACACGCGACATCACCCGTAAGAAGAGTGATGATGATAAAGCCATGGGATTTCAAAAATGGGCAGCGCAGAGTGGTGCTACGGAAGCCTTGAAACTATTTAAGGCTGGTGACATGGAGGGAGCTTTATATGAAGTGGCTCGCCATACTCAGGAGGAAAAGGACAAGTCGCGAGAGGCGACTACTGGGCTACGTCTTCAGGCAGTCCGCGATAAAGCTAAGACTTCCGTTGAGAAAAATTTGGCCATTTTAAATGATACGGAGAAATACCCCGATCCCATCGCCATTTCAGGTTATATTGCAGATGCTCTTCGCGCTTCATCAAGTTTCCCTGAAATAACGAAAGAATTACAGAGGCTCCTCAAAATAGTGGATGCGGAAAAAAACAAAGGTGATAAGGCTATTGTAGAGGATTCTGTTATTGAGGATCTTCGTATAGTCTTTGGTGAATTAATTCAGGCGTTGTCGGCTTCGACAGGTGCGCCCCCTGCGGCTGCCCCTACAGCACCAAGTGTAGAAGAAGAGTTATTTAAATAATCTAATCAGTTTCATTTATTGTGGCAACACCAGGCACCCTAGAAGAAACTGAACCTAGTCGTTACGGCTTTGGTTCAGTCCAAGACGCACCCAACTCATTTTTAAAGTTTGATGATTGGAAAATAGTTGAGTCTGGAGATATAACAGATCCAGAGGAACAATTAAAACACTACATCGACTACGCTCGCCTGAAGTATTTTGAGCAGGATAGACTGACACCAGACAAAGAAGCGCAACTTCGCCAAATCTATATTGATCGCGTAGCCGATGAAGGTCTCGCTGGGGAAGAGCGCAATCAGCTTGGATTACAGGCAACCGCTTTTAAGCCTAGTATTGAAACTGACTCTAAATGGATTGCGAACGCACATGGCGCTGATAGGGTAGACAGTTTTATTAATAGTGACCCACAGGATCAGGCACAGCAGGTTACCAAGGCAAAGGAGTTACTTCTGCGTAGAGGACAACTCACGTTTGCTTCAGTTAACAGGGATGGAGATAGTTTTGTCGAAGCCGGTAACTACAACACTATCGGTCTAGAAAACAAACAAGGTGCGCGTGAGGAAGCCTTAGCTTCACTAAAAAGTGGCGCTTTAGCACCTTCTGATTTATGGCAAGTTTCGCTTGGTCTTTCTGATTCTGGTTTTGGGAATCGATCAGCTTTTCAAGCTGACCAAGACAAAGATGTCTTAGGTGATTTACAAGAGCTTTTAGCTAAGGAGTCAGAGTCTGATGAGGGTGGTCCTTTAACAGACGCACTGGAATTAATGTCCTATCAAAAAGGATCTAATATTTTCCAGCAGATGTTTGGGGATGATCCCAAGACAATCACAGAAGTTACTCTGGAAGATACTCCTTACGTCCTTCACCGTGTGCAGGATGCGCTCCTTAAACAATATAATGAGAAGCATGGAATTAAAACGCGCAGAACGCTCACAGATTCCGACAAGTATTCAAAGGATCGCATAAGAACTTTAACACAAGAACTAGTTGCTCGTCATGCTAACGAGAACAACGTCTTTGATTTTGACGCGGAAAATCCTGTTAATAATATTCGCACTACCAAATTGGGAATTCCATTAGCAGACCCGCGCCTGATGATGAGGCGTGATGATTTTAATGGTGCAATAGATACACATAAGGGTTTATCAGAAATCCAAAAGGATGTGTTGAAGCAACAGCGTGAATTTTTCATGCTCCAGAGGGTGGGTCGATATGACCGCATTCTGGGAGACTTCACAGCTACTAGTAGTAAATGGAACTCACTAAAGGCAACTGACCCCGATGCCTTTAAAGAGAACCCCGTTGGTGTTCTGGACGAGTTCTTGTCCGATGACGAAAACTACGCTTGGTTTAAGAATAGAGCAGCCGGTGTAGGGTCTTCTGCGGTAGATGCTGTGTTGGGTTTAGTTCACAGTGTTGGTGTGATGCTGGGTAGTGACTCGTCGCTTGACTACCTTGTCAGTCACCAGAAGGAAATGCAGGAGCGAGCCGAACTGGCGAACCTCTTTGGTGATGAATTAGGAACTACTTATCAGGTGCTTTCGACAGCAACTCCAATGATCGCAGACATTGGGGCAACTTACCTGCTGGCTTCTGCCTCTGCTGGTGTTGGTGGGGCTACTTATGTTGCAGGTAAGGCCACCGCCAGAGGAATTGCCAAAGCTATAGGTAAGAGGGAGATGCGGCAGGAAATTGCAGAAAGTTCAGTAAAAAATTTAACGGAATCAAAAGCAGGAAGATTTGCAGCAGGTCGCATTACAGCGGCAGCCAGTGGGGATGAAGGCTTAAAAGGGGTTCAAATGCTGAATAGAGGGATGAAGGCGTGGACGAAAAAACGCCACCTTTACCCTGCAACAGTTGTCTCTGTAGCCAACAGGGTGGTTGGTTCTTCTTATGCCACTATCTACTCAGGGCTTCCAGATGACCCCAACCTGACAGAAGAGGAGAACGAACAGTATAAAAGAGACAGGGCTTTAGGTTATAGTATTTCGGCAGGCATCGCCGCCGGATTGGTCACTGTTGGATTCAGTGCGGTGGGTCGAGGTGGTCTTGAATCTGTCTTTGCTGGTAATGGCACTTTTAAGCAGGTTAAAGGTATCTTCAATGATATTGCGCGGAGAAAAATTACAGGCACAGGTTTATCTGATGAGGCCGTTGTTGCTGTTTTAAAGAAGTCCGCAGATAAGGCTTTTAAACATCTACGCAAACAAGAACCCGCATTAGCTAGGGCAAGAAGATTACCTGGACCTGTCAGGGGTTTCATGGATGAGGCTACTGAAGAGGCAACGCAGGAACTCTTTATTGCATTGATAGAGGATGCCGCCCTTAATCAGAACACCCCAATGATTGACCTGCTCCACAGGGTTTACAATGCAGGTAAGGTTGGTGGCTTTTTAGGTGGCGGTGTTGCCGCTGTGCGCGGTGCTGTTGTTCGCGCAAAGGGAGTAGATACTCTTCCTGACCCTGATCGTTTCAGGAAAAAACAAGCTAAAATAATTGCCAATGATATAGCTGACCGCTTAGAGGAGACTGGCTCCCCATTATCTGCCAAAGCAATTAGAGATCAGTTGCTTACTTCTCGACGCCAGACAACCCCAACACGCCGGACTACAACAGCAGAAACCGCACCCACGCCAGCCACACCTGCGCCGACTACTACCCCACCCCTGTGGACAGGCTCTGAGCGTATAGATTACGGAGATGTCGTAATCTTTAATGGCGAGAGACATGTTGTCGATGGGGTTTTGGGCGACCCCGCTGGTTCACTAGTAATTTTAAATCGAGAAAGAGATGGAGCAGAGGTTGAAACTTCGGAAGAAGAAATAAGAAGACACCATTGGCCTGCGACATCAAAGCCCCTAGAAGCCAGTAACGAATTAAAGCAAGCCAATACTGACGTAGAACAAGCTAAAATTAATCAAGATGAAAAAGATGCAGAATTAAAAGCTGCTCAGGATAATCTGGCCAATGTTGAAGAAAACAAGGATTCAACACCAAAGGATAAAGAAGCAGCAAGGCAAAAGGTAAGTGAGGCAGAGAAAGCTAGAGCAGAGGCAAGCAGACAACTTGAGAAAAAACAAAAAGAACAAGAAAGAGCAAAATTAGCCCAAGAAGAAACAGCCAGAAAAGTAAAAGAGGCCGAAGAGAAAGAGGCCAAAGAGAAAGAACGGCAAAGACAAATTAAGTTAGATAAGAGGAACACACAATTAACCCAAGAGGGGGGCATCGTTGAGGAAGTTGCTCAGGCCACAGCCAAGAAGGGTTTTACTCGCGTTCTAGAAGAGGTAGTCCCTTCAGCGGAGCTAGGAACTGTTGCAGGATTAACAAAAGTTCTGACCCAGTGGCAAGAGCTACATGCTCAGGCTCTTAGCAACTACTTTATTAATGTTAGAGTTGCCAGTGAGTCTGAAATGCAGGGGGAGGTTGATGGGCGCCCTGGCATGGCCGAAGTCATTCTCACTCCCAGAGGTGACATCATAATCCAAGTTAACATAGCTTCATTCGCAAATGAACTTAGTAGCCAATCAGATACCTATTCCTTTTTTGATCAAATCATGGGGCATGAGTTAGTTCATGCTCTTGAATATTACCAATACAGAACAGAATGGAACAAGTTAACTGCTGCGAAGAAGGCTCCCTTTTTCGGGGATTTACCAGGGGGCGTAAAAGGCAAAGGGTTCGCAACCTATGTGGCTAACAAACAATATGATCTCTATAACTCTATTGAGGGTTCTGAAAATCTTCAAGAGGATGTCCGGCGCAGAGCCGTTGCCCTCTATTTAAATATCCCTGTCGAGGATGTGGTTCTGCCAGGTGAAGCTGGTTACAAGATCAGCTTGTCTGAAACTACACAGGAAACGCTTTACCATGAATGGATTCAAAAAGATTTTCCGGCTTCAGACCCAAGAAAAACTCCAATTAAAATTGCAGGGCTTGGTTGGTCAGGGGATGCCTTAGTTGAGACTCCCATTAAAGTCACACATTTAACTGAGGAAGAGCAAGAACTGGTTGCTAACTTAAAAGAGGGTAAAGTATCTGCGGGTGCATGGAAAGCCACTACTAGAAGAACCCGCGTTGCCCAAGTTGATGGGAAAAAATATGGTTCTTTCAGCTTTAGTAAACAATTTAAAGGAGATACAAAGCCTACAAGTTACCAAATAGAAGCCACAGAAGACGAGAATAAGAATCCTGTTTGGAAGCTAACTATCTCTAAACAAGAAGTATTAGAGCGGGGCGAAGTATTGGAACCTGGTAGTCCAACAGACCCAATCTTTTTTAGCGCAACTGTTGAGCCAGACAATAACACAAAAATTTATAATACCAATGGCCTCAAGTTGGCTACAGCCGAAGTAGCCCGTCATGTTGCTCGCCGTATAGGTGAGATGGATGTGATGTTTGAGCCTCTGTATAATGCAGAAAAGAAAACATTACGGCTGTCAGTAAGGAAGCCTGTTAAATCCATTCCTATAGATAGGCAGATGGAAGTAACTACCGACGAGCAGGCGGTGCGGGATTTAGATGCCAGAATGCAGATAGGACCGGCACCTACCACTGAACCTGCATCACGGTTAATCTTTGCAACTGAGCAGGAGGCTAGAGAAGCCGCAGAAAAACTCAAGAAAACAATAGAGGAGCGATGGGAAAAAAGTCACCCAGGTAAGAAACTTAATTTACAAATACAAGAACCCCAGAAGGTCGAACCCCAACTTACCGAAGATCAGATTGTCGCAGAAATAACCAGACAAATTATTGAAGCTCGCCAAGGGCGGACAGCAGGTACAATCTCTGAGGAGCGTATCTTTGCCGGAGCGTCAAAGATGGGTGGCTTTTTCGCCCAGTTACTTAAATCTTTAAAGCAGTTTGTAAAGGATTTCGCCAAAGGATTCTCATCAGTTAGCAAGGAACTCAAGAGCCTTGTTGTAGCCGTTGAGGGTGTCGTGGCGGACTACTATTCCCAAGTTGTGGAGACAGACTGGTTGGCAGCAACTGAAATGCCAAGATCCAGCTTTGCTTCGACTCATGGAGCTTCTGTTATTCGCGGAATCCTCCAGAGAACAAAGAAACAGAAAGACCCCCTAACAAGAGTTGGACAGGACTACCGACTTGGAACAGAGGCGGATCGGGTTCTTATCAAGAAGGTTCCGGCTATTGCAGGGGCGCGGGTAGATTCTCCACAGGACAAATGGTATGTTGTTGAAAAAGGTGTTGGAGTTACTGGTCCGATCAATGAGGCAGGTGATGTTCAGGCAGTTCGTTTCTTTGACTACCCAGAGGAAGCTGCTGTTTGGTATGGCTCCCGCGATGAGAAAGTTCCTGATTTAGTATTTGAGGAAGCCGATGGTGTTAACATCTCAACTGATGGAACTTTCACAATAACGCAGGAAGACGGCAGGTTTATTCTTAGGGTCAATGGTCAGCTATTTGGTCAGATTGAGAGATCGATGAGGCTTAGGCAAGGCTCAAGGTTCCAAGATGACTTACGAAGAACGGCTACAGCTGCTCCACTTGAGGGTTACCCTGATCCGGCCAGCGCCCAGACAACACAGCCAGATGCTCCTCAAGAGGGACTTAACTCCTTTGATTCTCTTGAAGCTGCCAAGGAGGTCGCCCAGACAGAGTGGGCAGACACCTTTAATAAAGTCCTCGTTAAGCCTCCCATTAAGTCGGCAGGCGAAACCGATGCAGAGTATAATGATAGGAGTTCGGTGTGGTTCTATAACCTGAAGAAGGATGCTGATGCTGCTCAGGAGGCATACCTCCGCAGACAGCGAAATATAGACACGTTGAATTATCCTGAAGTTAGTGAGGCTCGTCAGAAGCGCCATGAATCTGATCGACTGCGTTACTACAATGAGAATTTCGTACCTCCTATGGAAGAGGATCCAGTAGGGACTTTCCCTGCTAAAAAATTCCATGAGAATTTTAGGGTAGCACATCCTAACCAAGAGGCCGGTCCTTCAGAGGAGGATCGAAGAACTCAGGAGCAAGCCGCAACCGCGCAGTTAAAAGACGCGCAGGAAGCTGGCCTTACTTTCCATTCTATTCCGTATACTTACGCACCTTCCATGAAGGAAGACCCCAAAGATGGTAAGTCTCCCATACTGAAACAGGGCGACGATATTATCGTTGTGGTTGAAGTTAATGATGTTCCTTTACCATTCTACCTTTTTAACCAAAAGCACTCCAATGCTGATGGGCAGTATGAAGTTGGTAAATGGTATCCTGCTTTCGGTATCCATGACCGTAACGGGTGGATCAACAAACTGGATGGAATTGCTGCTCGGCAGGGTTATAACCTACCAGGTCTGGCAGAGGCTCAAGACAAACTCAATAAACACCTCCCTGCCAACAAGCTCGACCCACACAGTGCTGCTTTGGTTCCTACCAAAGCCGGCATGTATACAGTCGTTGACGAGCAGGTTCCTGAAGATGCCCCAGTTGAAAAGGTAACACTGCCTTATAAGATAAAAAAGAATGGCACACTCCATAAGGATTCGCAGACGGAAATCGAACGGATAAAGATTACAGATAATACCAAGACCTACGAGGTTGGTAACTTTGCTGTACAGCGGTTTTTCGTAACAGAGGAAGCTCCCGCACCCTCAATTATTTCTGACGAAGCTATTGATGCTAAAGTAAAATCTTCGTCAAAAAATGACTTATTGCAGGAGTTAGGTCTAAAAAGCTCACGCAAAAACAAAAAAGAGTTAGCCCAAGAGATTCTTGAACTAGAGGCCAAGAGGATAGCTGATGCGCCTAAAAAAGTTACTTGGTTTACTAGTATAGTTACTCTTGAAGGAGACCAGCTTGGCTCTCCATTCAGGCATAAAACTAAAGCCGCAGCAGACCTGAACTTCGCAGTGATTGCCAATGACCTGACTGATGGTTCATGGGTAGCTAAACCTATCTATAATGATGTGCGTAAGGCTGCCAATAAAAATAGGTCTACAAAGGATGACGTAGCAGAATTAGAAAGGCGCGAGTATGGTCCCCAACTGATGCCGGCTGCAAGGGGTCTCCGCGCTGGGCAACCTGTAAAATTATACAGCAGACCCACCCTGACCCATGCCGTAGCCATTAATGAAAACTTAGGCGTCGATGCTTCTGAAGGAGTTACTGATTCATATAGCTCCGTCTTTCGGAATGTAGCACTTGTTCACCAGCGCATGGCGCAGGTTGCAAAAGACAAGGAAGTTCAAGCCCAGCTTGAGGAAGTTGAAAGGAAAGCGAGCGAGCGCCCAGAAATAAACATTACAGACAGGTCGTTTGTTGATGTTAAGGGAGTCCTCACTGAAGATGTCGTTGAGGAGTTAGCCAACGATATTGGTGCAGGTTTCTCATCTTTCAGAGAGAAACGGCAGTTTGATTCACCAAAGGGTGTAAAGAAATCAGGTGACCCTATTGAAAAGCAGCCAGGTTTCAAGGTAACTGCCCCAGAAGAACTGGAGGGTGCGGGGCTATCTGCAATATACAAGTTTACTGAAGAGCAGTTCACCGAAGAAGGGGCGGTCATAGGAGGAGCTTCCAGACAAACCCAGCTTGAGAAATCCTACCTGTGGCTCTCACACCAAAAAATCCTGTTGGATATCAAGAAGAAAGAAGAAGCCGGAGAGGATTCTACTGTTGAGCGTGAAAGAGCAGAGCTTTATTCGGCTGCTTTACGCGGAGATAATCTACCCAGAAACTTCCCAGAACACCCAGCGAATGAGCAAGTCGCCAAGATGCTGGAGGAAGGTGGTATCCCCCAGGAACAGGAAGGGGTAGATGCACCAGCTACACCTGCACCAGCTACACCTGCACCGACCACACCTGCACCAGAGGCAACAGAATTGGATGAGGTTTTCTTCAACAAAATGTTGTCTGGTAAGGGCTTACACCCTAAGAGAATAAAGCCTGGGCTATATACCCATCGTGGGTTTGAAATTGAAAGATTTAAGTCGCCGGAGTATGGCACATCCTGGTATATAAGAGCAGAGGGGTGGACATCTAAAACAAAACCAGAAGATTATACCTTTGAAGTCACAAACAAATTAGAAGAAGCAAGGCAGTGGATAGATGACGAGATTGAAGCAAGTGTTGAGGTAGCTGAAGACGAGATTACCTGGTCTTTTGTATCAGACATAAATGATGAAATTAAAGAGACGTTGATTGATGCGTTCGGACCCGCAAAGACTGAATCAACAGCACCAGCTACACCCGCAAAGACTGAGCCGGTCCCTGCACCTGCACCTGCACCTGCACCTGCACCTGCACCTACACCTGATATAAAGCCAAAACTCCCTCCCATATTGGATACAAATTATGATCGTCCACTTTCAGACTTTGCACCTGTTTTGCATCGTGAGGTTGGCATAAATCCTGGCGGGGCAGCGGGGCTTCTAGCTCTAATGCCTAACTCCAATTGGAACATGGAGCTACATGAGGACATATACTTTGCCAATACTCCCAATCTTGCTTTAGGCCAGCATGACAACAAGGGGGTCATGCTTGAATTTGATCCTAATGGCCTGGAGGGAGTCATTAATAAAATGATGCCTGCGTGGGACTTTGTTTATGAGCAGGGCGATGTAGAACTTATATCCAAACGCCATCATGGTGGTCATAATTTGACCCACTTGAGGAAGGCATTACGACAATTCACAATCAAGACTGATGCTAAGATTACGCCACCATACATGGCGCCTTTGTTGAGAGAACGTCTTCAAGAACTGGAAGACGCTGGGTGGGTAAAGGGGACATCGAAGGATGGGGTTACATACACAAGGCCAGACGTAGCCCAAGGCGAGGCAACACCTGCACCTGAAGAAACCCCAGCTTTGGACTGGAAACAGGATGGGAATGACCACAAGGCCAAGGCTGGAGCTTTAGAATTTTTAATTACTAAGACCAAAATCGGTTACGAAGTCAGTGTCAATGGAATGGCAATTAAGCAACCGGATCCTGATAAGGGTGAGGACATAGATACCCTTAAAGAGGCACAAAAAATAGCTGAAGATGCGCGGACAAAAATGCTCCAAGAGCCAGAGCCAGAGCCAGAGCCAGAGCCAGAGCCAGAGCCAGAGCCAGAGCCAGCAACTCCTGCAAGTAAACCCTCTGTAAACGTAGCAGTCGGAGATACTATTAGGTATGATTGGATGGAACCAGAAGATGGGGATGTGAAGGTTCTAGAGGTTGATGGAAATAAGATTTTAGTAGATGATATTGTTGGCCCTGTTGAGATTGAATCCAGTCAAATTACAAAAATAAATGGTCAGAATGTTCAAGAGACTATCAGAGCAGTAGAGCCAAGACCACCGGCAGCAATGGGTTCCCCAGAGCCTTATCAGAGCAGTGATTTTGAATCTCTTACGGAGGATCAAAAGCGTATAACTGAACTCTCTAATTCTGCCAAGGAGATGGCTTTCCAAATGGTTTCCAATGTCGCTAATGATGTTGATGAAAGCGTCCCCAACGGACCTATCTGGTATTCAGTAACTGAAGAAGGGTCAACGATCCATGTAAACCCATTCGGGATACATGAGATGACAAAAGACCTAGAAAAAGGACCAGCCTTAGACCTGATCCAATCACAGGTAACTCTCGCCTCTGCGCGTATTGCAGCCATGAGGGCAGTCAGTTCAGAGATGCTTAATGACACAGTGGCTGAGATGTCAGACATCCAGTTACAACGCATGGTTGAACAAGTTTATGCAACAGATGCCCAGAGAGAGACTGCTTTAGCAGGGCTTAATGACCCAGCAAGCAGGGCGCAGGTTGCAGAAGAGATAGTCGAAGCACACCTATCAGAGCGGGTGATGCGTATGGTGCGCGGACGAACCAGTCTAGCAGATGAAGCCTTAGCTCGCACCAATCCCAATTTCGTTAGTTTAATATTCTTCTACGCCAAAGCTATTTTGGTAAAACTGGTAGAGGCATCCAGAGCAAACAAGAGTAACTCCAATTATGATATTGCAATCAACCGTATTGTTGGCGAGTTACGCCTTATGCGGGGTGACTCAAGAGCCGGCTTAACAATGCCCTTCAATGTGGAAGACCCCAACAAGGGAATTGATTATGTGATCAATCACTACAGGTCAGAGGGTGTCCCTGTAGAGCCAGCGCCTAAAGCAGCACCCGCCCCTGGGGATGCTCCCGATGTTACTCAGCCAACCCCACCCCAGCAGTTTGTTGAGGAGCGCATCAACTTTAGTCCTGTTTTAGGTTTGCTTGAACTTCCAGTTTTTGAACTGGAAGGAAAATACACAAAACCAAGATTCCAATCACTTCAGGGAGAACAGGATGTTCGTTTACAGAGGCTCTTCTCTCAATATGTAGGCTACCAGAAGTTCATTGAGACTGAACTCCAGCAGTTCAAGAAGACATATGAAGATGCAATTAAAACTGTCTATGGTTCATTAGATCGTGCGCCAATTGATATCATCCAAAGTGCAACAGGTTCCACGCGGGGCATCATGCTTACAGAGGATCAGATGGATGTTATAGAGGACGCCTATGATGCAGATGTCCGCGCCATTGAAGAGGATGAGTCCTTAACAAGTGAAGAGTATACGGCTGCCTTGGAGGACGCCAATTCCAAAAAGAATAACGCAATACAGAGTAAGAAGGCACAGCTAAGAGTAGAGCTTGAAGAGGAACGCAATTTAGCAATTGAGATGATCGAAAAGGAAAATGGTGGATTCCTTTTAGTAAATGTTCTGAATGAGTTGCGCGACAAAGTAGATTTACTTTCCGAAACATTAGCTAATCAACTTGGAACGGCGAACCCTAATCTCAAACTACACATCGATAATCAATTAGGTATTTACCTAACTAGGTCATATCGGATTTTTGATGATAGTGGATGGATTGATTTGGTATTAACATCTGACAGGTTTGACTCCCTCAGACAAGAAGCCATTGGACTATTTGAAGAAGACTTTAAGAAAAGCCTAATTGATTCGGAACGTATTACCCGTGACAATAGCGACTCTTGGCTAGCTAATAATCCTAACTGGAAAGATTTATCTCGTAGAGAGAAGCGCGAACAAATAGCAGAAGATGCAGAGTTCATGGCTACGGTGGAAGCGAAGCTGGGGGATGCCGGTTTCGGAAAGAGTTTGATGGAAGATTTCTTAAACAACTATAAGCAAACCACTTCTGAGGAAGCGGATCGAACCACTGCTTTTGTTGACTCTCTCAGAGAGAAAAAGGATTTACCTGAATATCAAAGGAGATTGCTGGGTGAGTATGGTCCAGATATGCCGGACTTTGATCGTGGTGACTTTAACTTGATGCGCTCGTTCCAGAACGTAGGTAAGATTACCAGCCGCCAACTCTTTATAGAGAACATTATAGCAACAGGACGCTCTAGTGAAAACTTGGAGGATCGCTGGTTCCTCACAAGGGAAGAACTTATTCAAGTCAATAAGGACAGAAAGAGCAGGGGGGAAAAAGAATTCAGGTGGGAAATGGTAGATCCAGATGCAGTGAGCAAATCTAGATATGCAAAAGGAGTAGTCCAAATCAACCCATTTGCCAAACATTTCGAGAAAGACGAAAATGGAAAAGCCAAAGATAAGGGACCGTTGTATGCCCCACCTGAAGTTGTTAAGGATGTCCAGAACATAACAACGAAAAAGGCGTTGGATGACATACTAACACTCGACCATAAACTTGAGAATAGAATCAAGAAGGGGGCGCGTATGCTTACTGGCTATGCGATGGCATCCAAGACTTTAGGTTCTGTCGGTTTCTATATAAGGAATGTTCTTTCTAACGTGTTATTCTTTGGTCCAGCGCAGGGGATTATTGTTAACCCTTTACGCATATTGAATCAGATTAAAACCAGCCGTTCTTTGTATACCCCTGAGAGCATTGAAGAGTATAGAGCGGAACTTAGTGGGCTACGTCTAATTGAGGATGACCTTACAGCAGAAGTCTTGATGGATATTTTGGAGGGGCGCGTTAGTGAGGACGCTGTCTTGGAACAGTTAGATACGTTAACTAAGCAGGCAGCTAAGTTAGGCAAGGTTACTAAGAAAGGAAAAGCTGTGTTTGCCAAACTCCGGCAGTTGTCCAGTCTTGTGGACTCATTCTACAAGATAGCCTATTTCGAGAAGGAATTAGGTGTGCTACATAACGCACGGGATGCTGCCACAAGTGACAAAGATAAGCTCTTTAACGCGACAGACTACCAGTTAAAGCAGGAGGCCGCCACCAAGGTTCTCGATACTGCCCAGTCATACAGTAGGTCTGCCCCGTTAACTCGCGCAATGCAAAACTCTATTATAGGAATGGTGTTTGCTCCCTTTATCCGGTTCACAATGGAAGTCCCCCGTATCATGATTAACACCTACAAATTAGGTGGGCGTGAGATACGGAGTGGCAACCCCGTCTTAGTTAAGCGTGGGCTAAAAAGAATGAGCAGTATGTCTGCTGTTGTAGCAGCCGCAGGATACGCTATTCCGACAGCCTTAAAAGCCCTTGCTGAAATCTCAGATGAAGAGGACGAGGTCTTGAGGGAAGCTGTCCCAAGTTACTTGAAGACCCACACGTTTTTCTACACCCGCCTTGGAGGCAAGCTACAGTCCTGGGACTTAACTTTTGTTAATCCATTTGCCATGATGACAGATGGTGGTGCGCGTTTCTGGGAGTATACAAAGCGCGGAAGACATCAAGAGGCTTTCGAGATGTTCTTGAAGAGTTTCATAGGTGTCCCATTCCTTCAGGGGCAGATTGCAGCCGGAGCCGTTCAAGAAGCTCTTGCAGATAAGGATGCCAACGGCAAGCAGATTTCAAAAGTCAGTGACGGTCCGATGGAGAGCATGGCGCGTAGGCTCATGCATCTTCTGGTTAGTGGTTATGCTCCACCAACAATAGACAGATTGGCTAAAAAGTACATGGCTGCCACAGAAGCTGACAGGGAAGCCTTCCTCGACACCCCGCAAGGTATCTTGTTAGCAGAGTTCCTGCCTACCAAGCCATATCAAATTGAGCCTGATAAGATAGCTGATAGTATATTCAGGAAACTGGGGGCGCAGAAGATGCAACTCGCGAGGGAACGCGGGGTGCTGAAGTATGAGAAACCACTAACTCGTAGTGCGATTGAGGAGATTATTGCGGGGCAGGTTGAGGGTTATACTAAGATTGCCCAGAGGGCAATGCGGTTCAGGAAGGGCTTAATAAGTCTTGGCGTAAGCGAGCGTTACTTTAATAGTAAGCTCAATGACCTACTGACCAAGAAGGATGCCGTCCTCTTACGAAGAGCCGGTAAGATCAGGACTCCTCAGATGACACTCCAGATGCGGAGATCCATCATGGATCTCTCCAGAAGATACCCTGACTTAGCAGACAGGATAACTTACTGGAGAGAAGCCACGAAGGATTTTGGCCGTTTTATTGATGTTAACGAGAAGGATTAAAGGCTACGCCACTCATCAATATTTGCGACCCACTCGTTGCTCTGCCCTTTAACGGACAGGCGTAACTTGTCAGGCACACCGTCTATCTCTTCAGTGGTGATGTAGATTTCCTCCTCTTCACATATCTTGTGAGCCATGGCTGTGGTGTCCAGCTTCTCCTGTTTAGGAGTATCTGCTAACTTGACTCCTGATAACTGGTCCAGTAAGTCTTCTAAAGGAATCAGGAAGAAGGGCGCATTGCGCCCGCGCTTCCCTTTCTCCTTGAAGCTCACTACTGACTGGTTGTTGCCAGGGTCGAGGGTTACATAGTATTCTTTTCCGTTAAGTGTTACCTCACGGGTTATTGGTTTTTCTAGTTTTGTCATTGCTTTTTTCTTTCTTGTTTAGGTAAAGGCACCACAGCATTAAAGCGATGCCATGTGCCGGTAGGACTGCGATTTGCAGAATCCCTTGTATTTGTTCTGGTGTCATTTTTCTTTTGTATCCCAGGCTTTCATTCTTAGTAACCGCATTTTCATAAATGCAGCTAGGTGTTTAGCATCCTTATAAGAGGATGTTTTGTATTCCTTATACCCGCCATTAGGAACGATTGTCCAATCGCTACCTTCTTTGCACAGGTATGCCGTGCGTTTATATTTACTCATCTGCTTTACTTGACCAGACGGTTGAATAGAACAAGGAATGCTCTGGCAGCTACTTGCGGAACAACCCCGTTGCCAAGCAACCTTAGTCGATCCACTCTGTTGGTAGCTGGGTCCACTGCGGTTCCACTCCCATCAGGTGTTCCACCCAATCGGGATTGAGCTTCCCCTGAGAAGGTGCGGGGGGCTTCCCACTCGTATTGGTCTTCCTCTGGTCTGGCAGGCCAGCCTTGGCTAACCCCTTCCTGTCCTTGTGCAACGGCTCCCTCTGGACTCCGTAGCCGTGTACCTCTGGGTGATTGCTCAGTCCCAGTTGGCCATAGTTCGGTTTGCCTCCAATCTTCCCCGCCTCTGCCACTGTCGGTGTTGGCCAACTCTTCAACTCTATGTCCGCTAGGTTCTCCGGCTTGCCCTTGTAAGCTCTCGCACTCGGACCCTTCACATCCCTCACTGTCGGTGTTGGCCAACTCTTCAGGGTTCCCTGCTCCAAGTGGATTACTGCATCTCGTAGCTTCGCTCCGTAACGCACTCCGTTCTCCCGTTCCGCCCAGAACCCGCTTGAGTTCATCCCCACGTTCCTCGCTACCCCGCCTTCCACTAGCCCTGCCACTGTCGCACTTGGCCAGTTCAGGCTCTCCTGCTGGTATACCTCCACTGCCTTCGGGTCTACTTGTTCCCGCAGATTCGCCGGCTTCTTCCGACCCTTGCGGGTTGTCTGCGCTTGCCTCCTCAAGGCTTCTTCTGATCTCTGTGGCAAGCTGTCCATCGTGTTGGGTGTTGCCCACTGCTCCCTCACCTGCTCCTCCAGATATAGAGGGACACTCGTCTTCCCATGCTTCTGTCTGAAGGCCAAGCATTTCTTCAATGTGGCTTCTGAGCGCGGACGACTCATCGCTGTTGGAGTACCCCATAATGAATACTCGCTTCCGCTGATGGGGCGCACCGACTTCGCTCGCGCTAAATATTCCTGCCGTTGCGCTGTAACCCACGCTTTCCAACTCTCGGAGGACATATTGGAGAACGGGTTCTCCATCTCCGGTCTTACAGGAGATGATGCCTTCGACGTTTTCGAGGAAGACAACTGCTGGTCTGCACTCTCTGATCCCGTCGAGGATGTATGGGAAGAGGTGTCGGGGGTCTTCTGTTGCTTTCCGGCTTCCTGCGTTGCTGAATGGTTGGCAGGGGAATCCACCAGTGAGGATGTCCACGCATCCACGAAACTTTCTGAATGGGAATTCTTTAAGGTTCGTGAACACAGGTGCTGCATCCATTTGAGACGCTTCCATCTTCGCAACCAAGTTTGCGATTGCGAATCCTTCGATCTCCACATGAGCGACTTCGCGCACATTTGGGAGAACTCTTCGGAGTCCAAGCCCGATCCCTTCGTATCCGCTACAGAGGGAGAGGTGTCTGATATGTTTTTCGGTATAATCCACATACATTTACTTTCTTTCTTTTTATGTTTTCTATTTTGGTTTGCCCGTACCCTTCTTCTGGACACGGATGACTATTTCTTTTTCCGTAGTTTCTGTTCCATCCTGCTTTGCGCACTGATCAGGGCGCATGTCGAAATGCTTAGTGTCAACCACACGCTTCCTAGCAGGATCCACAGTAAGATATATTCTATAATCTGGTAGAGGTTCACGATTCATATTCATCTAGCTGTTCTTTAACTCGGAGTATCTCTTGCATTGCTTGATGAACTCCTTCGTCAGAACTCTTTTCTTTTACTTTGTTCTTTGTTTTCCAACTGGAGACTGCCCCGCGCCCAAACATTTGTCCGGCTTCTTCGTGGGACATCCCCGACTCATGTGCAATATACATACCCAGATGAACCCAAGGGGTCAGAGCATGATGCCTTTGTGTTAACAACTCCTCTTTACTATATCCAGATACCTGAGATACAGCCGGTAGGAGGTTATTCATTGTGTTTTTCTTTATCAGTTTCATTTTCGTTTTTGTTTTCTTGTAATAGCACCATTGAACGTGGTGCAAAGTCTAGGAGGTCGAGCGGAAACTCTTCCCCCACATACTTGGCTCCTGAATCATCCTCATGGATGGGAAACAGGCGAAGGGAAAGAACTTCCCCTATCTCCGATTTTATGGCATCAACCATAATTGGCAGCCCATCTGGCTCAATTTCCCTTAAAATATGCATTAGTTTAATAATATATTAATGTGATTAAATAACAAGTTAATATTCAAAGTATTTTCTTTTTAGTTTATAAACTCAGAGGCTTCTATATCCATACGGTTCAATGTGTTATGCACCCATTGACTGAGTGTCATGTTCACAGGCTCCAGCTTTCTGGTTATAATACAAGCCCACCCGTCTACATAGGAGATACCTTCTGACATGATACCTACCAGCACTGCGGTGTCCCGCCAAGATAGGTGTTTGCGAACCACTGTTCGGATGTCAAAAGGCTCTTCCTCATTAGTGTCTGGGTTGTTTATCATTACAGGGAATGTCCCGCCCTTTGCGGGGTCAGCGGCAATTGCCACTTTGTAGGTATTATCTGGTCTGTTTCCAGCCCACCATTTAATACCTGCCATTTCCATCTCTTTGATAAAGGCTTCCTTGTTCTCTACTGAGAAGTAGTTACTTCGTTCTAGTGTATGGTATTTATATACTGTCATATGCTTTCTTTATTTCTTCTGGGGTTGAATCAGGCTCTTGGTAGTTTTCACCAATGTCTTTTGGGTCATAACAATCCGTTTCGGGATGTGGCTTAGGTTCCCCCTTATAGTGTGGGTTCTTGTGCCAGGTGTCGGCATTAGAAAGCAGCCAAGCTCTTTCTGGATATCGCTCACCTTCTATGTCAGACCATATTCTCATGTCTTCATTGAAGTTATAGTTCATCATTTTGTTTTCTTTGGTTTGGTTTAGTGGACACCAATAGCAATATTGATGTCGTTGAATGTATCAAGGCCACATGCGTGACCCTTCGGGGTGCAGGTTCCACACTGGCCAGGGCATACGAAGACCTTACCGTAGCCAGCCAGCTTGGCAGCTTCACGCACTGCTTTCCGGTAAAGGTTAGTGCGGTTGCCTATAGGTGCGTCTGCTTCCTTTGGTATGTCAACAACTACAAAGTTTCCCCGTGTGCATGGCAACTCCTCCACCTGCTTCCGCATTTCTTGATTATAGATTGATCCATTGGACAAATTTAGTTTGTAGTTGACAGGGAAGCTACCTCCTGCACTAGCCCATGAAAGGAACAACTCCCATGACTTGCTGTAGCCATAGCACTGGATGTCCGGTCTCTCCCCTAGCAGGTTGAACCAGAACCTCATAGCCTGTAGATCATGGAAGTCTCCATCAACATAGAGCCTGAAGGTGATCCCTTCATCAAACTTCAGGAACTCATCTCGCAGGATCGATGGCGCATGGCGCAGGAGCCAAAGGTTCTGGCATTGCCTGAAGAAGGCTGCCGGATAACGCCACGCCTTCAAGCTATAGCAGTAGTCCTTACATCCCCCCGCACCAGGGCAGGTGACAATGGGCAGGTTGCTGTATGCCTTGAAGGGTAGCTTCATGTTGCCATCCGCAAAGACAGTGAACTGAGGTATCTTATGCACCAACACTCGGTCCATGCGGTGTGCGAAGTAACCCCATGTCCCACGCTTCTCTGGCTCACGCCAGTGGAAATGCTCATGAAGATATTCACAAGCATCTGTTATTGTATTGTCCTCCCGCATCATACGGGCGAACTCCATTTGAATGGGGCGTGTAACCCCTACTTTCTTTTTCATTATTTATTTAGGTTTATTACTTCTAGGATTCCATTTCGCATTATCTCTATCTGGTTCATTATGATGGTCTCGCTGTCCTCTACGAGTTTACAGCCATCACCAAGATATTCTCTAACCTCAGAGATAAAGTCCTCCATGATCAACCGTAGCCGATCCTCCATAGAATCCTGTATCTGGTGAGTTAAGATTGTCATGGCCAGTTTCAGTTGTGCTTCTTCAGCAAAGTCGCGCTTTTTAATTCCCTGCTGCTCGACGAGACAGAGCCTGTCATATGTCAAGTCATAGGCAAGTTCCAGGGCTTTTTGTGTAGGTCCTTTATTCATTTTGTTTCCTTTCTATTCTACTTTGAGTTGGCTAACAAACTTGCCAATGGTTTCCGAAAGTTTGTCCAGCTTGGCATCAACATCACGACCGTCTACCTCTTCGATAAAGAAGTGAACTTCCATCTCACCACTCTGCACAGCTCGGGCAATTATGTCCCACTCCGCAGCCGTTAGACTGATCGAGTATTTTTTATTTGGTTTATTCATTTTTGTTTTCTTTCTTTTTTATATGCATTCTATAGGTTCAGTGGTCTCAATCCAAACCTTTGCCCCACAAGAGAGGGGCTTGTCTGGTCTGTAAACCACCTTGGTGTGTTTGTTAATGATGATCTCGCTGCACTTGTCATTACTCTTATAGGTCTTGCAAGTCAGTGGGGGCATCTGCTCTCCGGTCTTTGCATTACGCTTAATGATGTGCTGGTTAACATGAATTACTCGTTTCATATGTTTCCTTTCTAATAGGTTATAAACCTTTTATGTAGCTTAGATATTTCACTGGCATCCATGTTGCTGTAGCCCTCACAGCCATCAATGAGTATATCAATCAACTCACCATGGCTCATGTTCTCAGCCTCATGTTCAGCTAATTCTTGCCTCCATGCTACTATGGTTGCTTCACTTATTTCTTCTGCCCCTTTGGGTGCTTCATGTATTTCTTCTAGGCAACTCAAGGCTTCCTTGAGTCTCCCTTCTTCAACACCGTCTCGCTCATCCAGTTCTCTTTGCCGGATGAGATCAAGCCGGTCCGACACTAGCTCAATGGCTAGTTCTAGTGCTTCTTTTGCTTTCATTTTGTTTCCTTTCTGTTATAAGATTGTGCCTTCCCCATTACAGGTCTTGCACTCAGAGTTGATGGGTGTGTAGCCGGTCTCTGGATTTTCTTCTCCACAGTCCTCACACCCATGAGTATCATTCCATATCTCTTCTGCCTCCTTCTCTACTGACTCAAGGGCTTTCCAAAAGTCGTCAATTTCAAAGGGATAGTTGACCCCATAAACACCAGTGTCATGGTCACACCCTTCGACAATGGAACCTACCCTTATCCCTGCTTCTTCTTCAGTTATCCAAGCACCACAGTTTGTATACTTGAAGGTTGCTCGTTCCACTTCAGAGAAGTCTTCCTCACCACACTTCCTTGCTACAAGGAATTCCTTTAGGTTATTTACTTTCATTTTGTTTTCTTTCATTAGTCTTGGCTGCGGAGGTGCATTACTTGCTCAAGGTTATACTCCTTGAATGCAGTGAGGTTTTCGACATGCTTCATCCTCTCCTCTACTGCTCGCGTGAATGCATTTCCCTCCTGCATGTAGTAGTCTCTGCTGTGGAATACGCACTCCTGCAAGGCTTCAGACACACTGTTAAGGGCTGCCTGAATTTTCTCCTCACCCTCTAACAGCATCTCTTTAGGAGTGCCATTCAGGTGGACGGTGGGCAGTGGGTAGTTTACGTTTACTTTCATTTTGTCTTCTTTGTTTTTGGTTTGGTTGCACAAGCTCATGCTTGCATTTCTTCGATCTCTTCTTCTGTGGTTGCCCCTAAACGGAGCGCATACTTTATGATTTCTTTCTGCTCTGTCAGACATAAGTCTGTTCCGTCTGCCATGAGGGCACCGGCAAAGAACCAGCCCTCATCTACATATTCCAGAGTGAACTCGTATTCGGGGAAGTCATTTTGTAGCTTCCGAATGACGGGAATGGGTGGCGCCCAGGCAGTAAAGAACTTACCGTCCGTAGAGAACAGGTCGATGGTCTCATCCTCATTGGCATCATAGCCATAAGAAGGATACGCATCCCATTTAGTCCCCCAGTTATCCACCGACCAGTCGTACCAATTTGGGCTATCTGATGGGGACGTTGTCCCCTTTAGTTCCTCCGGCATTGGTATCACCCTGTCTAGGCTGAAGCGTTTAAGGAGATCCCGTAGCTTGGGGTCGTCTATATGCATGACCTTCGATCCATCTTTCTTGTGGACAACGGTCAGTTCATTTGTTGTATGATTAGGCATTTGTTTTCTTTCTTTACTTATTTGTTTCTTGGTTTTGTTAAGCAGGGATTGATCCCTTTCTTCTATCTTCTGCGCACTTACGCATGACTTTGGTGAACTCTTCTTTGCTGAGTCCGTTCAACATGATGAAGTGGTCTTCCCACCATTGGCACTTCTTCACCATGGCGAGATACTCTGGTGAGGGTTTACCGCTGTTCCTTAGTTTGACTTGGTAGACCTCACCACCATCGACATACTCGACCTTGGAAGCACGGGCTGCCTTCTGATGTTCCTTCCAGTGCAAGTCATCCTGCACCAGTTCATCGATGATATAGTCCAGGCATCGCAGGTAGTGTTCCAAAGACTCATCATTGCGAGCCTCCTCTTCTGCTTGCTTGAGCCTAGCTGAAGCATCAGCATCAACCTCCCATTTGTTGTCTACTACTTTGCCATTAGCCCAGTAGTCAGTGCATCCTCCGCGCCCATCATTCTTTGCGCCCCCTGTCTTCTTGCCGTCGATCCATAGGTCAGCGGTGAAGGCATTGGTTTCTTCACTCATGTTTGTGGCGTGAACCACGTTCTTTAGTTCTACTTTTGTTTTCATTTTGTTTTCTTTGGTTTTGGTTTTGGTTTTGGTTTTGGTTTTGGTTTTGGTTTTGGTTTTGGTTTTGGTTTTGGTTTT
>Ga0209645_1000036_pt1 | contig 59528 bp, 63 predicted proteins | sample ETNvirenome_6_30_FD_184070 | JGI IMG/M metagenome (GOLD analysis project Ga0209645, IMG submission 184070) | Marine viral communities from the Pacific Ocean - ETNP_6_30 (SPAdes) (version 2) | ecosystem: Environmental > Aquatic > Marine > Oceanic | place: Pacific Ocean | collected 2013-06-19
GAGTAGACTGTTGTACATTTTGATTTACCTGCTGTCTATTTTTCAATAAATGTAAGTCATCATATGTTAATTGAGTCGTCTTAGCATGATTTTCTAAATCTTGCATTTGTTCTTCAGAGTAGTTCATTTTCTCCATAAAAGCTTGTCGAGCCTGAAGCCTGACTTGCTCTCTTTTAAAATGCTCTGCTTTTTGCCGTTCTTGCTGTAAAGTATTATTAACAATATTTTGAGCTTTTCTCTCTACCATTTTGTTAAATAATTTACCACTATCTGATTCTGGATCTTTAGTCGCCTCATCCATATCAAATTCAAAATCTTCATCTAATTGAAGCTCTTTTTGCATGTTCTGAGGTACTTGACCACCATTTTTCAAATAACCTTGCAGTAATTCTACAGCACCTGAATCTTCTTTCAAAAAGTTTATAACGGATTCAAAAGGTTGAAGCTCATCTAGCTTGGCTTTGTTTTTCCTACCTTCTTTACTTGAGTCATCATATCGCTTCTTCCAATTTACATTGTTAGCAGCTTGTTCATTCCCTTGTTCGCCAGCTACTTCGGGGATCGCTTCTTGCGATGTTACCTGTTCTGGTTCAGGAGTTGGGAGCTCCATTTTTTTTGTGCCCAATTGATCATCTAAAGTGTCAAAAAAGGCATTAGAATCAGTTAGGTCGGGGCCTTCAAAAGGGTTGCCGTCCACAACTTGTTCTTCATTATTCATATATCCTCATATATTTAATGGCTGTAACTTAAAATACTTATTCTTTAGTTTGCAAATCTTTTTTAGAATTATTTATTTCCATTTGAAGTTCTTTCTTTTTAGTGTCTACTTCATTATTCATAACGTTCCGAAGAAGTTTTTGCTTACCTTCTGTCTCAATATATTGTTTATTTAACCCGGACTTTACTTCTTCTTTCTTTTTATTTATTTCAACTTCTGCTTGCATGACTTTACCTTTAATACCAGCTTGAACAAGCTGTCTTTCAAGGGTTTCAATCGTGCCGTCCTTATCTTTGACCGCTTCAGAAAGTTGTTGAACTTGCCCCGATAACTGTGCATATAGTGACTTCCTTTGTACAATTTGCTCTTTATTTCTAATATCAGTTTCAGCTAAAACTGCAACATCATCAATCACTCCTTGCTGCAATAATTCTTTTAATTCAGCCAAGTAAGCCCATCTGTTAACTGGGAGAGTAGATCCTGATATAATCCTTACGTCAAATTTAGCTGCAGCATAATCTTTCCATTTTCCAATTGCTTCTCCCATATCATTGTAAATAGGAATATTAATTTCAGCTGTTTTCTCTTCCTGAATAGCATTTGGCTGGACAATTCTAAATACTTTATTAGCTGTATATACAACTTGAGAATATTGCTTAACCACTTCTCCTAGCTGTCTCAGTGCTGGCTCTATGCAGTTTTTCATCCAGTATTTAATTCTTCTAGTACCATACTCATCCATTGCAAGCATTCCTCTAAAGGTTTCATGTTGCTGCCCAGTATCTCCTTGCATTGAAGAATAAATTCCTGCTAGATATTCCATATCTCCTTTACCCTGTTGTACTATTCCGAAAAATGCATTAGGTAATGGCATTGGCTGTACTGGTGAAGGAGGTTGATGTCCTGGTCTGTATTTCAACATAGCTCCTGGAGATGATGAGTATTTTTCCCACTCATCTTCCTCTATAGCTCCTTCTTCGTACATCCATCTCAAACTAGACCCTAAAGAAGCGTTATGTACTAATAATTGGTGAGCTTTATTTAATTCCTTTTGCTTTCCTATTAAAGGAGCAACTGCTGACATTGGGTAAGGTGTTCCAGTCCATTTGTAATGAAATGGAATTATAGGATAGTCAACTATTTTCTCATCTAATATTTTTTCATACAACAGAATATCTGAAACAACACAGGTCTGCTTTATTCTAGTTGTATGATAAGGGATAGCGCTTATGACATTTTTTTGAAAAACTTCATCTTTTATTAAAATATCAAATTCTTTTTTAGAAATAGTAATGTTTTCAGTTTTAGAAGCTTGCTCTTGCAATTTAGCCATCATCTCTTGCTCAGCAATTTGAATCTGAGTTTGAGCTTCGTCTTGAGCTTTTCTTATTTCGAGCTCTGCTCTTTCTGGAAGCATTCCCCCGGATTGCACTGCTTGTTGTAAAGAAACCTGTGTTTCTTTTAATTTAACCTCCATCTCAGCCTGAAGAACAGATATTTGTTTTGAAAGTTGTTGTTTTATTTGAGTTAACTGTTCAGGGGATGGAGGAACTCTATGAAATACTGATACAAAAGGAACTTTAATTTTTTCAAACAATTCGTAAAGTTCAACCATTGCTTCTGTCTTCATTCCATCTTCCATATCGACAGGATCATCTGTATCATATATAGTAAAATCTTTTTGATCTGAATCTTTTGGTTTTACAGAGTAATCAAACTCTGAATAATTCATACTAGTGGCTTTGTTTATTTTAGCTTCCATTCCTGGGAATAACTGCTTTACATGGGATTTAGGCAGCACTTTTCTAATCATAATATATGAAGCATCTTTAAAAAGTATATCTCTAGATTTAGGGTCTACGAATAGATCGAAAGGATGAGGTTGAATTATTTTAACCTCCCCTAAACCTCTATCTGCATCTGGATCCACTGTAACCTGTAAATAACCTACAGATTTATTAACAGCATCATTTATACAGTTCGATAGAAGAGTTTCTCCATGAGAATTGTGCCAAATATAATCAGCTATATCTGAAAACACTGCGGCTACATCTGAATCAGAACCATCTGCGCCTATTGCTTGCCATCTAGGGTTATTTGCAGTTGCATAGAAGTTTAACATTTCTATAATAGGTATAATTCTATTAATTGTAAATGTAGGCATACCTGCTTCTTGCAAAGCTGTTTTTTCTGCATTAGTAATTTGATTATCATTGGCAAAATCTTCACCCTTTTGATTTATAGCTTGCCACTGTACTCTCGTGCCATTATTTGCAGTATTGAATACTTCTCTAATTCTATCTGCTGCTTTTTTTCTCGCCATTATGCTATTACCCAATCCTTTGCTTTACGCTTCTTTTTAGTAAATCCCTCTTTATTCTCTTCAAGCCCTTTTGGTGGATATGCAAATTTGCACGCATACGCAAGTCCATCAATTGCATCATCATGAGCCATTCTAGGTCCAAATGTTATAATCTCTCTTTGAAGTGAATAGTGAGTTTTTTTAATATGGATTTGACCCACAGAGAACCTTTGAGCAAGTATCTCTTGAATCCTATCCCTTTTTGACATTCTTGTTCCCGGTTTCTCTTCTCTCCACCTAAGGCTAAAATCGTTCCGTCTAAGGCTCTCTGCTCTGATTGCTTGGAAGAGAGGTTTTGACATTGTCGTGTCTTCAACCGTAAATACCCGTGGGTGATAAATCTTGTTGGTTTCATACATGTAATCCACAATTCCCTTCTTGTCAGAGCCAGGTATCCCCAGTACAGGCAAAGAACGCTTACGTATATAGTCAAGCACATAAATGTTATTGTCCATATCCACTGCGACAGTAATAATAACGCTGAAATCACTATCTCTCCTTACCGAATCGGTTGCTGGATCAACGCCAGAAAAAGTAAGCACTGGCTTAGCAGTACCATTAACAACAACATAGCTAATTCCCGACTCGTTATCATGTCGAAAATCACCTTCCCAGTATTTGATATGCTCTCTTGTAAAGATTGCGTCATCTTCACTTTGTACCTCCATAAGGTATTCTTGATAGAATTTTTGAGGTTGACCACTATCTGCATAGAACTTTTTCTTCCTTTCAATTTCTTCTTTAGGGAACCAACTAGGCCAAAGAATATTGCCTTTTTTATCAATAGCTTTTCTAAAAAATACATCCCAGCTAAAATCTTCATTCTTACTTAAGGCTTGTTCATGACCAACTATAAGATTATTAACAAAAGAGTCAAAATGTACAGGAGTACCATTGACCCTAAGACGGCCATCAGCAGGCTCCAAAGCAGGAAACACAACAGCAGTGACCAGAGTACTATTCTTATCGCGGGCCTCAGCGGTAATGGTATTATTTTCGTCTTCAAAATCATCCAAGACCACAAGGTCGTACCTCTTGTGCAGCTTTGCTCCTCCTCGGATACCTGAGATATTTGATCTTGAGATGAGTTTCGACCCATCAGATGTCTCTATGTCCTGCTCTGTCCACTTCTTGCCCTTTATATCACCGAAGTAATACTTTATTTTTTCGTTATATTCTAGATGATGTTTAACATAGTCCATATTACCCGTTGCAAGTTTCTGTGTAGCTGATACCCAGCCATAAAAATAAGGACCTCCCTTCTCTGTAAAGCCCCACTCTTTAGCTTTTGCAGAAAATGCCAAGTCACGTACTATATCTGCTTTTGTAAATACAGTTTTACCGTGACCACGAGACATAATAATTGCTAACTGTCTTATGGATTTATCGTCTATTTTATCTGCTAATTCATAATGGAATACAGGCGTTTCGGATCGCATAAAGTCTTCTGGCAAAAACAGCTTACCAAAAGATATTACATCATTAAATGCTTGTTTAAGGAGTAATTCTTCCTTAGAAACGTTGTGAAAGTTTACATTTGCCATATATTTTAGCTAAAAACAGAAGCTTAACTTACAATTTTAAGCTATTTTATGGCAATAAAAGAATTTTATCTTTTTATATAGAGATCTTCCGGGCTAATCTTTGGAAGAGTTTTTTGATGATAAAGCATTGCTTCTTTATTTTGCTTTAAATAGTTTGGATTATTAGGAAAATGTGTTGCTCTATAATTTTCAACAGTTTTTTCCATATTTACAGCAGAATCATCATTTCTTTTCATATTATATAATTTTAAGAATAAATCGTGAGCAATCTTAGTATGCTTACCATACTGCCCATCAGCGCTTATAACGTTAATATGAGCACCACCATGTTTATTTTGCTCAGTAGCAAACTCTCCTAATAACTCTTGCAGTTTTAAAACACTTTCAGGGTCGTCAGTATTTAAAGTCCTTGACGCTGATGCTACATCACTCATCAATCTAATTTTGTCTCTAGTCATCATCCATCTACCTTCACTCATTCTTCTAACTCCATAATTTTTTGTACAGCGTCTATACTTTCAGGTTTAAAGCCTTGGAAACCCACCATGGCTACACCAGATTGTTTAGTGCCTTTGTCTTCAATTTCTAATATATCTACTAGTTTTAAGAAGGCTTTTAAGCGCTCGCCGTCTTGACGTGCTGTTAAAGCTATGTCTCGTATACCTCTTAATACAAAGTCTTCATTGATACCAAGTTCTTTAAGTACTGGTTTTATCTCTTCTTTCACAGATTTCTTAATCCTTTCTGTCTTAAGTAAAAGCATTGCTTTCTTCTCTGCATATTTAGGATTATCAGTCTTATATGCATTCATGTAAGCCTTCACTGGATCTACTCCTTGAGCTATATATAAAGAAAATAACTCTTCTCTGCCATTAGTCTTTTCTCTATCAAATAACTGTTTTGAAGAAGTCTTAGCACCTCCAAAGCTATAAATATTGTGTCGCTTCTCTGTATCCATCTTGTTGGAATCTACCACCATAAATGTTCCTGTACAGGTACCTACATATTCTCTTGCATGCCTCTTATGTTTCCTATGCGGTTTCATTTTGTTGCGACGTAAAATCTGTATATAACAGCCATCATCTGCTATGACCCAGTCTCCTATCTGACCTTCTCTCCAGTTAGCTTTGTAAATAAAGTTATCCGGTAGTTCGTCAGAGCTATCATATACTATGTGTTCTGTACCCTTGATACTGTATGTTCTCATTAATTATGCCTTCCGATTAAACGTAAAAAGCCCATTAGGGTGTCTTCGACGAATTTCACTCTTTTTTGCTGGAAAGCTTTAGATAATATTAAAAGCGATTCTCTATTTTTTATAGGCTTACGATCCTAGACTTTACTACGATTCAGAGAAGTTTGGTCAGGTAGATTACCCCTCTCTGACGCCCTGCGAGCCCTTGGTATTGGCTGGTCAACTATTAACTGACAAGGCTGTTGTGGAGATTTCCAACGCGGATAACTTACATAAATATATATTCCAAAAGCAAGGTTTCAAAAATTGCCGGATTTTAATACGTGGTCTTATTTCATTTGTATACCCCCTATAAGGGGGATTTCACTAACGTTTTTTCGTTATTTTTGATTTTGTTTTTTTAGGTTTTTTAGTCTAATTAAATAGGAGATAAATAGATGAGCAAGTTTTACGGTGAGTTGAATGACAATAAAGCTGTGAATGTAGATAATATTACGATTAGTCCTGCGCAAGCAAGACATAATATTAATGTAATGCTATTAAGATCACAGAAAGAATTGTCTGTTCAAGATCATATAAGATTTACTAATGCTATCAAAGTTGAGCAAGATCCTCAAGATATGAAAGCAATGGAAGCATCATACGCAGCTGATGAGCGTAGAAAAATTGTTAAAGATATGATTGCAAAAGGTAAATCTGAAAAAGAGATCAAAAGAGCTCTTAGAATTTATGATAATTGTGTTTAAAAAGTAAGTCATGACCCTGTAGTGATTAAAAGAGAGAGTAATCGAAGCTCTCTCTTCACTACTTGTATAGTAGTTTAGTTGATTCGATACTACTTGCACCATAACATGCTAGCTCGTACTTCTTCTCTCTAATGTATCTATTATGTATATATGCTCTACATTCTCTAATATATATCTAATAAACACTACAATAAACTAGTGTAACTCGTCACGGCGAGTATAAATAGCCACTTAGGCCGTGAGCGTTGATAATATCAGGTGTGGAGATGCAATTGAACTATTTACTAAGTTAAGAGCGGACATGTCGCCGGGCATGCTTAGCAAAGTAATTAGATGTAGATTGTATCAACATTAAATCAAGCTTTCATACCATACTAATATTACCTGTATGGACTCAATTTGAAAGAGGAGGATGTGCTGCCTTGAGAAAGCAGTGTAGTTAATCATAGCGTAGTGAACTATGTATCATGGTATTCATTAAAAGTATCGTAGCGATAACAAGCTCATACAGAATCGGAATACCACAACTGTTACGTTGTAAATATGATGTGGACGCGAGCCGAAAGTGCTCCACAGTGAACTCCCTGTTCTAGGGTTCATCGTTAGTGATGATTAAGGCGTGAGAATCGTGCGTCTAGAACAGTTTTATCAATAACTTGAGTTGTAACCCACAAGGCAGTTAATAGCTGACAGGGCAGTAGCAATAGCTGAGTCGCAATCAGTGAGCGTTTGGACTGTCAAAGGGGCTCTACAATTTAAGTTCTAAAAGGAGGTGTAATGTTAAAATTAATAACTTATGTTCCATTAGGTCTAATAAGTTTATTAGCAACTATTCCATTCTTATCTATAGCTTTCGATTACTTCTTTAAAGAAAGTTATTATTTAAGCTTCATGTTTTGCTTAATAGCATCATGGATAATAATAAACTTTATTCACTTAATAATAGAGGAGTTTGAAATATGGAAATAATGTTGCATGTATTATTATTATTTGGCTCAATTGCATTAGCAATAGGGATATTGTGGTTATTTTTATTCTTAGTTATTAAATTATTTATGTTTTTAGAGCGATTATAATGGGTGAAGAAAAGAGGGGAGTAGTACGAAACTAACGACTCTCCTCTCTTATTTATAGCGGATGGGTGAAACGGAAAATCATACAAGCCTCATAAGCTTGTGATAGCAGGTTCGACTCCTGTGTCCGCTACTATTTTTAAAATAAAATGGAGGTATAATGTCAGAACAACTGACCAATAAGAAGTTAGCTCAAGATAAAGGCTGTACTTCACGACAAATCAGCAAAAGTCGTAAAAGAGGCTGGATATGGGTTGAAGACATCGGTAAAGGTATTGGTGCAGTTAAGAAAGTTAATTATACAGCTCCTACAGCTGTGAGGAAGCCATAATGACTGTAATAACTGATAAAACAACTATAAAAGAATCAAATGTTCATAAAGTTGATCCAATGAATGAAATCGTGTTAGTCAGAGGTCTTCCAGGGAGTGGTAAGACTACTGTAGCTAATATGATGTATAAACCAAAATATATAAAGTATGCTGTTCCTGGAGTTCATTCTGCAGCAACAGATGATTGGTTTACTGATGATGAAGGCAATTATGATTTTAAACCTGCTGACCTAGTTGTTAATCATGCAGCTTGTCTAAATTGGTTTGAAAATAGAGTAAATAAAGCTATAGCAGCAAATACTATCATTGTTCATAATACTTTCACCATGTTTTGGGAGTTACATCCTTACATTTCATATGTGCAAGGGTTAGACACTTACAAAGATAGATTTAGAATTACCGTCATTGACATTTATGATGGTGGACTATCAGATGATGAGTTAGCAGAGCGTAATACTCATGGTGTAGGTGTAGAAGCTATTGGAAGAATGCGTGATCGTTGGGTCACATGGTCTTGGAAAGACTATGAGCATTATGTTGGTGGAATTGAATCCCAGGGAAAGCGCTGGGCATAAATCTTAATAACGATTGAAAGATACCTCGTTGAGATGTGGTCATGGACCTGATTCGACAGTACAGGGAATAAATGATTCAATCCTTATTATTCAAAGTTATTGAGCTCTTCGAGGGAAGTCGACGTCCTGACAAGAGCTTCATAACTCTTTTAAAAATTAAATAGGAGGTATAAACGTTGGAAAATAACAACGAATCACCAAATTGGTGGCAAGATGAATACGAGCTTCAGCATCAAAAGCATGAGATTTCTTATGGAAAGTATCAACGAACTTATGAAATTTTAGGCTGGTATAAAATTTAACCCGAGTTGAGTGATAGGGTTAAAATTGCTATTAAGTTAGCATTTCTTAGGTTGGCTAGAACCAGTAGCGGTATCCTTGGACTGGGAGACAACGAGCCAGGTTTAGAGAGTCAACCTATAGATTTAAAATAATTAGTAGAAGTAAGCATTATCCGGCCAGGTAATGATTATTTTGTAGCATAATCCTGAGAACGATCTGTGGTGAGCAGCGCAGACTCAGGGCACACTTTATAGGTCTACAGGCCTATCTAATATTGCTAAATGGTAGTATTAGCCTCGTAAGGGGATTGCGTAATACATGTACGGTAGCAGCAACTTAATATAGAAAAGTTGATCGTGGGAACTCAAAGCTGGGAGGACAAGGGAGTCCTAAGGTAGCTTAAACTCAATAAACAAAGTGACTTAATAGCGAGCAATTGCTAGTGGTCCTTTGCAGTAATGTATCTGAAGAGATATGAGCTGAGGTCAGTAATGATGAGAGGAGTTCGACGTGTGAAAGCACAACACCAAATATCCCGCTACTTGTTAGGTAACGATTTGAGAGAGTCAAAAGCTCCTCTATGCCCTATTTGTAAAGAATAGGTGAACTATCGGGTTTAAATCTAACTATGTGCTATTTATTTTATTATTAACCGCCAGAGAGCAATGCAATCGTGTGCGGAAACTTGCTGGCATGCCAAGACAGAAGACTAGGAGCTCAGTCAGTATGTAAGTATGCCAATAATTAACGCCATTCCAATGGTGTTCAGACCAGGGGAAAGTGAGGTGTTCTAAATGTTACGCTTACCTAGGATGATAATAATTTCTGAGGTATAATCTACCAAAACAGAAGCCTTTCACCCCCTGCTCTGTGGTTAAAACAGGAGAACTATGAGAACTGATTTTTATAATATAAGATCAAAATTACCATCTGAGTTTCATGTTAGATGTGAGACTGTAAAGTGTCCTAATTATTACAATACTAAGTATAAAAATGCTAATGGCTATTGTAAACCTTGTAATGATAAAAGAAAAGAGAAAGGAAAGGCATAATGGCTCAAGTTGGACCAGGTTTATGTATTAAATGCAAGGTAAAACCTAGACCAAAAAGATCTGATAGGAAGAATGCTTGGAGATCTATATGCTGGGGTTGTGCAGAGAAAACAAGGCCTAATAGAAAAAAAGTAACAACAAAACAAAGATTTCCTAAAATTCATAAAAGACCATTTAGTCTTATTTGTGATATTTGCAATATTAAACCAAAAATTAAAAGAACTGATAGAGAAAATTCCTACAGAATTTATTGCAGTAGTTGTGCTGCAAAAGTGTATTACACAAACTTAGATAAAAATTCTGATGTTTATATATCTAGACTTATAAAATCAAATGGATATACAGGTGAAATAACTAAAGAATTAATAGAAACAAAGAGACTTTCTTTAATGCTTTTTAGAGCTTTAAAAAAAGTTTAATGTTAAACAACAACAACCAATAAAGGAGGCCAAATGGCTGGAAGTAAAGTAATAACAACACCAAAGAACAATCGTTCTTTAATTCCTAAAACAACAGCAATTGCTTTAGATCAAATAGAGCAATTATCTCAAGGAAAAGGGGACGTAAGGACAGCTAATGCTGTAATGAGTGGTGTGAGAACTATCCATAACGCTATCAAATTACAAATGACATTCTGTGAAAAAGCAGGTATTGCTATGACAGGTGTTGAATTTCAAGGTCCAGGTGGATCCGATAGGAAACCTCAAGTTTTAGGAGCTGCTAAAGCAACTAAAGTAAAGAAAAAGGTTTCTAAGAAAAAGAAATAAGGGGACTACGACTACCACACTTATGCATGGAGTCTATACCTCCTCCATGAACCAACAGTAGTTCCCTCCTAATTACTTAGGAAGCGGAAAACGGATAGAATATAAGGCAGGCCCGGCAATTTAACACTGGGTTTTCATTTTCCTCCAGACTTTAGGGTCTGCCTTATTTAACGATAATTAAACAGGAGACTAAATGGATAATAGTATACCATTCTTTCAATCTCAGGATAATCGTGGAGTTACTCAAAAAGCAGAAGCTTTATTACCAGATAATTTAGCTAGTTTTAGAGAAGTGACACTTTCTGATATTGAAAAGCAAGAGTTTAAATGTAAAGCTATTGCAACAATATTAAATTACTTTCTAGGTTGGTATTTAAATGAAACTGATCTTCAAAGTAAACTGGGTCAATGTGAGACTCAAAGGGAAATTGAGGAAATATCTTCTATAAGACCTATAAAATATACTGATACATTCAGAATGGCTCCTGGTGAAGCAAAGAGAGTGGCTGAAAGATTACAGTATATTCCATTAGTGTGGAGAGAAGATAGACTTGCTTATTATTATAATTACAGAGGTAGTAGAAATGTTTTACCTACTTCTAAATTGATCAAAAAGATCGACAGAAACCCTGCTGTCATAATTAATAAGTATAAAGTCAGGGGTAGTAGGAGCAATTATTACAATTCTACAAGAATGTTAGAAATTGCTAGTAATTTTTGGGATCCTGATTTTAATAATCAATGGGAACGATTGTTAGATCATCATCATAGAAATAACTATCCTGCAAGAGGTGTAGATAGAGATTATGAAGATTTAAGGTTAGAATATTTAATTAGATTTATTAGTCCAGGTACTGTAGACTGGAATAATTATGATGGAGAGACTATCCAAAGTTCATACTATCAAAAAACTTCATTTGCTGCAGATTTATTCAACTATCTTAAAGATTCTTTAACTATAAGAAGAAACACTCCTGAAATAGACTATTCTGACGAAGAAGACTATACAGAATTGAGAGAATTTCTTATAGAAAGATCTGAAGCTATGAATAAAGCCAATACTTTACTTAATGGAAAAGTTGAAATTACTGATGCTAGATTAATTAAAACAGCTCGTATGCTTAATATAGTATATAGAACTAAGTTAATTGAACCAAGTGTTATAATTAGACATCCTAGTGGTAATACTGATTACCCCGATTATGAACGTAAAGTAAAAGATGCTCATGGTGTAATTCATGATTTTATAGTTGGAACTAGAGTGGGCATAGCTAAAACTTCAAATGGTTGGAGAGTTAGTAATATAAACATAGCTGGATACTCAACATCTACTCATCACAGGCCTGTATTATATAATACTCACAATGTATTATCTAGGACTTCTAACAGCTTAAGACAAGTATTTGATGGAACTTCAGATTGTGTAGACTCTTTTGCAAATAATAATTGCTTTAGTGATCATGAGCCTACAATTAGAAGAAATACCAAAAAGCATGACTATCTTAGTCAAGGTTTGAATTTGCTAAGTTGGTATCAGATATATGTACCAGGAAGAACTAATCCTTATGCTCAAACTAGAGATATATTCTTTGGTATTGGCAGAGATATTCCAGAATGGTATAAATCTCTTCATGACAGTGATACTAATTCTTGTAGATCTTTAATTAGAAGAAATTATGCTCATACTGTGGAGGGAAATCCAGCCCCTATATCTGAAATTGATGGTGAGATTTTAAAGAATATCAGCATTAATCATTGCAACAATTGCTTTCATAGAAGCAGTGGAGCTGGTTGTGATGTGTTTGGCAGCATAGTTAGTAATAACTGGGGTGGAATCAATGAATATCAAAGAGTTATTAGATCTTTAGATTCTGCAGAAGTTTGTGAACCAACTCCGGCAGCTATAGAAACTGTAGTTGAAGAAGTTTTAGGTTGTGAACACGGCAACTCTGGTCCTTCTAATTGTTTAGATTGCGATGAAGCTATAACAAATGGACTTACAGCTGCAGCGGAACCTGTATGTGAATCTATCACATTGGAAGAATCTATAGCTCAAAGAGTTGAGGAAGAAGAGGAAGCAGAACAGAGACGAATGATGGAACTAATGCAAGCCTGGAGTCAGGCAGAAAGGTAACTTATGGAAAATAATTTCATAATATCTCAAAATGATTGGGATACAATTATCGCTTATGCTCAAATGAGCTATGATAAGTGGAAAACTGAGATCGGCGGTATGTGTGTTGCCATTCTCGACAAAGAAACCAAAACAATGGTTATAAAAGACCCTGTAATAGGCAAGCAGGAAGTGTCTGGTACGCTTTGCACCTTGGATAAAGGATGGCTTGCTGATTATTACATGGAAATGGCCATGAAGCATGGTACTGATGTTAGGTTTGTTTGGTGGCATAGTCATCATATGATGGGTGTGCAATGGTCAGGTACTGACACCTCTACAATGAAAGAAGGTTCTAGCGGAGATTACTCTATGAGCTTAGTAGTCAATCTAAAGGGTGAACATACTTTCAGAGTTAGTTGGTGGAAACCAATGGCAGGTCATATTGATACTAAAGTTAAAATAGCCGGTCCTGAATTTAGTGTAACTAAAGAGATGGAAGACAACTTTAACAATTTAGTGACAAAGGAAACTCGTGCTATAGTTAAGACAACTACTTATGGTAACCGGTATAATGGTTATCATGATTGGAGAACTAAGTACAAACAACCTGGAAATTATGGACCTGGTTATGTAGATGCTGAACTCATGGATAAAACAGAATCTCTTCAAGAGAAATACTGTAACACCATGGAGTCCTTAATGGAAGAAGTATTTACTGATCAATTAAAATGGCCTCAGTTTATGAAGAGATGGGATAAAATTATAGAAGATGCTGGCGCACATGATATAATTATAGAACCATTTGAAAAGGATGATTATTCAGATATTTTATTAAAGGGATTAATTCCAGATGCAACAGACTACTTTGAAAGCCCAGAACCCGGACTCTCTCTTCACAGAGACAGAGGAATCGGTGGATATGGGAATCCGTTACAGAAAAATCTGTGGGACGTTTGATAAACATTTCTTTAGCATATTTGGTTGCGGCGCTATAGGTAGTGCTGCAGCCTTATGCTTGGTTAAACATAATGCTAAGAATATAGCTATTTATGATAATGATACAGTTAGTCCTGAAAATATAGGTATTAGTATGTATGAAGATCGAAATATAGGTGAAACTAAAGTCGATGCTTTGAAATTAATACTTGAATCAGGTGGAACTAATAGAGATTTGCAGGTAGAAACTCATAAAGAGTGGCTAGACTATAACTCTTCGTTTAAAAGTCATAAAGGTAGCTTAAATATTGGCATTTTATGTTTTGATAACATGTTTTCTCGAAAAGAGATAGCAGGTTTGTGTTTTAGAGATAATTTTGATTATATAATAGATGCACGTATGGGTCGTGAACAGATTCAGTTGTATACTGTTAAAGATATTCAAACTTATGAGAGTTATTGGTATCCAGACTCTCAGGCAAGCGAAGATACTTGCGAAGAAAAAGGGACGCCAGATGTATCAATGATTTCAGGGTCATTAATAACATCTCAAATTAGAAAGATTATTAACAAGTCTTTCTACCCTGAAGAAATTTGTTTCCACATTCCTAGTATGGCACTAGAATGTACAACCATGGTAAAATAACAAGGAGGGCTATATGCCTAGTATTCACTTAATGCATAACAGTGATTCATTTAACGCTACAGATGTTGATGCAACAAATGTAGGTGATCTTAAATCAGAGTTGGGAGTTCCAGCTACATCTCGTGTTAATGTTAACACTTCTGTAGCTCAGGATACAACTTCTTTGAATGATGGTGACATTGTTGCTGTTGTTGCGAAAGATAAAAAAGGTGGAAAGTAAGTATTAACTTACTGTCTCGGGAGGTTTTGGTTTACCTAGCCACATTTCTCCTCCCGAGGCCTTTTTTAGGAGTATTTATGCATCATGATAAAAAAATATATGATAGATTCAAAAAAGAATCCGGTGGCAAATGGTGGCTTGAGAGATATTTTAAAATGTCGTTCGCTCAATTAAGACTTGCTAAGTCTGCAGCTAATAAAAAGTTGAAAAAAGTTGATGTTAAAGAAAAAAACATGAAAGGCGTATGGGATTTTATAAACAAGCTGAAATAGAAAATCAAGAACTAAATCTTGACACATGGGAAGATATTGAATTTAGAAGAAATATGGAGGAAGAGCAATTGCTTCAAGTCGAACGTGACGAAAAGATGTTAACGTACCCTATAATTGGAAAAGCTTATGATGTTACTACAAATCAAGGTAATATTCATAAGAATATTGTATTTCTTGGCTATTCAAATGGAGTAGCTAAACCGAAATATTTATTTAAGAAAGAAAATGGCAATACTGTTTCTGTAAACCCTTCTTATGAGGTGGAAATGGAACAAATTAATTGATAAATTCTTAGGATATTTGTAAATTATGAGCCTTTTTCGGGTATAAATCACACTATTATGGAGGACGTAAATGTCTGGTTTAATTGAGGTGCGAGAAGCGCCAAGATCAGAAAATCCTGGATTGCTGTTGCTTTATGGAGCAAAAAAAGCCGGGAAAACAACAAAGCTAGGTGAATTAGATAACTGTTTAATAATTGACACTGAAAATGGTGCCAATTTCATATCTGGACACATAGCTTCAATAAATTCTTTAGCTGAAACTAGAGAGCTTTGCAATCATTTGTTTGAACAAAAACAAAAAGGCAAAACATATGACTATATTGCAATAGATACTTTGAATAAAGTTGTTGAATGGATCGAAGAATCTATAGTAATAGAGCATAATAATTCAAATAGCGCTAAAATAGAGTATTTTGGTGACCTTGCGTTTGGTAAAGGGCATGGAATGGTTAGAAATAAAGTTGACAAGCTTATCGAAACATTCAGAGCACTATCAAATGTAGTGATATTAGTAGGTCATAATAAACTTGCAAGCGCTTTATCGGAAAACTCAACCTTAGTAGATCCTGCATCATTGGACTTAACTGGAAAGCTTAAGAATATGATAATGGCGAAGTGCGATAGTATTGGTTTTGTTTTTCGTAATGACGATAATGAGCTTCAAATCTCATTTCAGGCTAACAATGCTTTAGAGGCGGGCTCACGTAGTCCGCATTTAAAAGGTCAAGTGATACCATTTGACTGGTCTAATATATTTATTTAAGTTAACTAGGAGCAATTATGTTAGATATACCAACATTCTCTTCAACTAAAAGTGCTGGAGCAGGTCCATTATATGTGAACTCTGCAACAGTTACTGATATTAAAGCAGAGAAAGGTAAATTCTCAGAAATAAGTCTAATCGTTAAGGCAGTAATGCATAATGAGCAGCGCTGGGAAAGAACTTTCTACTTTAATGGTGGATGGGAAAGAGATGCTTCAGGTAAAATTATAGGATGGGGACAAGTGTCAAGAGAAATCTTACCTTTCTTCAAAGCTGTAGGAGTACCTGAAGAAGTGTTACAAAAGTTAGACGAAACTGGAATTTCTGGAGCATTTGCTGACGCACTGCAAAAAGATTTCTCGTTTATAAGTTATTTAAATGAGGATAATAAATCCAGAACTTCAAAAATCGTTGGTCCAATGGATGATGATGAAAATCTTATGGAGAAATTCAAAGAAAATCATATGTATTGGACTCAGAAAGCTAGAAAGAAAATGTGGTGGCCGAAAGACTTTAAAGGGTTTAACGCCGAGGACAAAACTCAGTTTGAAATGAACAATAGCGTTCAACAAGCAGAGACTACCGCTTCAATGCCTTTCTAGAGAACCTGTGTTAGTTCGAGGGGTCGTATCTTATATGGCCCCTTTTCGTTTACATTAAGGAGGTAAATTGGAAAAAATATTCAAAGAATTTGTTACAGGGCCTGTAAGGCATACTGCTGACATAAAAGAATTAACAGAAATTGCTAATTATGCTAATACAGCTAATGGCGAATCAATGTACATGAGTGTTTATGATTTCACTGAAGATTATGTTGAGTATGTTAAAGAGAAAAAATCAGTATCCGGCTATAATGGTTCCGTTTCCATTTCTAAATTATTCTTTGATATAGACATGGGAAAAGGTACAGAAAATATGTGCCTAACAAAAGCAAGGAATCTAGTAGATGAACTTGTTAATGGATGGGACTTAGATCCTCAATATATCCAACCTTGGTTTAGTGGTAAAGGATTTCATATTATAACTCCAGACTTCTTTGGATTCGGAGTTGGAAGTGATGTTCCTGATAAAGTAAAGAACACTCTAACACATTATTTTAAAGATATTGACCCAGTAGTCTATGATACTATTCGACTCCTTAGAATGGGGAATAGCAAGCATGAGAAAACTGGATTATATAAAGTACCTTTAACAATTAATGAGTTAATGTCTTTTTCTTATAGTGATATTCAAGATATTGCAAAACAGAAAAGAGATAATCCTAGGTTTTTAGTTGATTGGAGTGGATTTGTTGCAGAAAATGAAGACAAAATCATTGAAAAGCAAACATTTGAAACTCCTAAACACACTGCAAGTTTTGAAAGAACTGCTACAGACTCAACGTGTTATATGACTTGTTGTCAAAAGATGTATAACCAGGGGCCTGTTAAAGGTGAAAGGCACACGACTCTTCTCAGATTAGGATCTTGGTTAAAGCGAACCGGTATGACTGAAAGCGTAGCCGTCAAAATATTACTAGAATGGGGCTCTGCAGAAATAGCTGATCCTAGTACTAGTTTTAATGAGACTGAAATTACCAAAATTATCCGCAATGTTTACGACAAAGGTTATACTTATTGGTGTAGCGATGAATTGATGTCTAAATACTGCGAAGAGAAGTGTGTTTATTTTCAAAACAGAGAAAATCATGTAGCCTTTAAGAACAATGAACAAGTTTCTAACGAGTTTATTGATTGGTTTACAGGTTTTAATTATGATGATTCTGTAGATATAGGGACGTTTTGTGGCTCTCATGTACCATGGTGGGCTAATCCTAAAGAACTTATTGTTGTCTCAGGTGATTCTGGAGCAGGTAAGTCAGCTTTTATGCAAAACTTAATGCTTAAAAGTGGATTAAGAACCGCTTATTATCAGATGGAGATGGGTGAAGAATTGGATCGCTTAAGATTTAATAAAATGTATTTCCAGATGGACGATGAACAGTTGAAGGATCACTTTAAAGGGATGAGCAGGCAAGAACTGATGGATAGCCAGAAAGTTTTCGACGAGATATACTTCAAAAGCGCAGCTCCAAGTATTGATTTTATCAAGAAAGAAGTTGCTATGTTTGAGCCTAAGATTATCGTCATTGATACTATGGATATGATTAATAGTAGAGCTCGTAGTAGACTTGACCAACAAAGAGATATTGTTATTAAGTTGAAACGTTTAGCTATCGAGACTGATAGTATTGTATTTGCAATAGCTCATAAGACTAAATCATCTTCTGATGTTCATTCAGAATTTTATAATAATTCAAATAATGCAATTGCTGGTGATGGAGCAATCTTTCAAAAAGCTGATAAAATATTATTCGTAACTACACCTAGAGGACAAGGGTCTCGAGAGAGATCTATTGTGTCATCTAAAAATAGAAACGAAGGTCTTCTTAATGAGAAGATGTTATTTATTGGTGAAAAGATGCTTTATAAACCAGCTCAATAGATACTGCCAAATAGAGCGTTATAGAAACTAACTTGGACTCGCACGTAGGGCACGTAGGCTCTGTTTTATTGGGTGTTGATTTTCACTACAAACAGTAAGTCTCCTACAGTCCGTGGTTGAGAAACCATCATAACTAGTTCTATAAATTATACATTGATTGGACTAGGGGATTACGAGCTTCTAAAATGTATCAGTATCTAAGATTTATGATACCTCCTTGGTAGCGTAATAAATAAGAGAGAGATGCGCAAGGTATAAGAAAAATGCTAGCAACTCTCTCTCTTATAATCATTAGAAAGGAATATATGGCACACACAATCAAAGAAGATATGCATAGAGCAAAACGAGAATACCTTGTTTCTTTAAAGCAAAGGATGTTAAAATTAATTGATGATGAAATCGAGAAATGCGACATTCTTATAGATAAAGAACAAAGGAAAATACACTATGATAACGATAGGAATTGACCCTGGTAAAGGAGGGGGAATAGCTTTTATACGTGACGGGGGACTTGCTCACGCATTTAAATGCCCTTCTACTCCAGAGGAAGCTGTTAGAATTATAAAGCAAGAAACTAAGGGTTTTAGAAAAAAACGCGCTATTATAGAGAAAGTACACAGTATGCCAAGAGACGGCGTTGTTAGTGCTTTTAGTTTTGGGCGTAATTATGGAGAGTGGTTAGGTATATTAGCAGCGCTAAGGATACCTGTTTCTCATGTAAGGCCTCAAGAATGGCAAAAATTCTACGGAAAACTTCCTAAAGAAAAAAAATCTCGCAAGCATAAATTAAAAAATTTGGCTTTTGAACTGTATCCAGGGGCCAAGAACACACTGGCAACAGCCGACGCTATTTTAATTGGGCATTATTTCTTAAATTTAAGCATAGTAAAAGTCGGAGTTTTTAAATGATTGCCCAATCAGATAAAATTAAACATACAATAGAACAGTGGTGTGACAAAGGGTGTATTGACCCTCATACAGAGTTAATATGCAGAACTGGACATGCTATTGTTAAAGAACAAGAGAGAACAAATTTATTACTTTTGGAGTTACTAAATAGAACAGTCAAAAACGACAAATGAATGCTGGACCTGTGTTTATCAGGCTTTAAAAGGTAATACTTTTCTTGGAAACTGCCTATTCTTTAGAGTTTTAGGTCAAGATCCAAAGCCTATTCCAGAAGATATAGTAGATAAAGGCTGCGCTAACTGGAAGAAAAAAAGTAAAGAAAATCATCCTCTACTTATAGAGGTTATAAAAACATTTAAAGGGAAAGTTCTTTTATGATAGATTTTGAAAAAATCTTAGGTGATTGGATGGAATTATGCAATGAATCGAATCGCTTAGAAAGATATGAGGGTATGGAGAAATGGTTTGGAGGCTCTTCTAGCGGAAGCTGCAGGAGAAAACTCTACTATAAAGCCAACTCTTATGATAAAACAAATGAAACAAGTCAATCTTCTTTAAGAAAAATGCGCTTAGGGACTATATTTCATGAAGATATGGAACAAGCACTTGATTTATTTAATAACAATAGTCAGTCAGAAGGATGGCAAGATGGCAAATTCCACATAGAAAAAGAGCTTAGAGTTGAAAAGCTTAATCTTAGAGGTTTTGCTGATGCTATATTTGAAGCTCCAACAGGAGAAATCTTTCTGTATGACTTTAAAACTGCAGGTAGTTTTCCTTGGAAGCTTAAGTTTGGAAAGACAGGAAACCCTAATGACGAAAGATATGCTCTACAGCTAGGCTCTTATGGTGAAGCTGTTAAACAGAACTTTGGAAGGCTAGATGGAATGTATCTTGTTTATTATAACAAAGATAACTCTGACATGCGGACCGTAGAAGTACCACTTCATTATACTGATAAAGCGGTAGAATGGTGGACTGAGACAGGTTTAGTGCACGCAGGTGGACTACCTCCTCTTAAACCAGGAGAAAATCCTTCTGCAGCATGGGAATGTAATTACTGTGAATGGAAAGACTTATGTCTTAATTAAGCTAACTAATACAAAGGAGGACAATGTATTACAACACAACTAATCAGAGTGGAAGAGCTCTGCAAGAAAGCCGCACGAAGGCTGAAAGTCAAGAAGATAAAATCTTAAAAATATTCAACTTAGTCCCCGAGAGACCTATGGGGCCAAACATGGTTATGAAAATGTACAATAATCATTTCACAGCAACACCTATTACTTCAATCAGAAGAGCTATAACTAATCTAACTATTAAAGGTAAGTTGGCTAAGCATGATGAGATGGAAATGGGGGGTTATGGAAAAATGGAGCATACCTGGAAATTACCAGAAGATGCATAAGCCTACATTTGATTACTTGATGAAAGAAGAGATATTGCCTGCAGTAACCAATACTCGTGAAGAGGGGCAGAAAGAATATGCTCATGATGTAAAAAACATATTTGCTAATTTTGAGCGTGTTTCAGGCACTTTATCTATTAAACGGGAGAAAGTATTAATGACTTATTTTCTCAAGCATATAGACGGCATTATGGCCCATATTGATGGACATGAGAGTCAAAGAGAATCAGTTTATGGAAGACTAACTGATGCGATAGTATATTTAACTTTATTATGGGGAATGTTTCGAGATGAAGAAGTCAAGAATAAAAAACTGGAAAGTTAGTGTAGTCACTAGAGCTTTTAAAGAAATAGAGGCTGAATCTTTAGTAGAAGCTGGTGATAAAGTAGCTAAATGGGCTGATGAAAATCCATATGAATTATGGAATTGGTTTAGCCAAAAAGGCCACACTATTTCAGGTGAAAGTATTGAAGAAATTAGCAATGAAAAAACCGAATCTTAAAGAATACCGTAGACTAGCCAGAGAGTACGCAGAGAAAAGGGGTCGCTCGATCCCTTTTAGCGTGCTCGGAACTAAATTTACATTAAGTGATTTAGTTAGAGCTTTTAGAAGAAACCCTCATTGGATAGAGTTTAAAGATAAAGAATGGAGGATTCTTGATAAATATTTCCCAGAATTTAAAAAACAAAATGATAAAAAGTTGTAATCAATGTGGATCATCATTACACATACAGCAATGTACTTGCCCTGCATGTGGATATGAAGATGACTGAGGTGTGACTATTTATCAGGATGATAAAGATGCCAAGAAGCCAAGAAGAGATATTAAAAGAAATGGATGATACTAGTATGACCTTAGATAAATTGAGGTCATCAGGTGCTCCTCCAGAATCTTTAGAATTTTACGAAGGTTGGCTGCAGGCATTAGCTTGGGTTTTAACAAATAATAATATAGATGAAGAAGGAGAGACTTAGTGAAGTTTAACACTCAAAATAGACGAGAGCAGAAAGACTATATATTAAAAGATATGGATAATTATAAACGAAAACTTAAGTATGCAAATACAAAAAACGAAGTGTATGTATTAATAAAAGATCTGTACTCTTCCCTCAGGAGACTTTTAACGTTAGTTTAAAAGAGCTTCTAACGCTTGATTAATTTGACTTTTCCTGCGATCTTGATCTTTAGGTTGCAGGTCAAAAGTCTTCACTACTTTATCTCTAAATTGCTTCCCAGCCTCTGCAATGTATTTATTCCTAGTGTGTAATCCTAGCTCAGACATAATAGCTTTCTCTCTATTTCCTCTAAAAAATGATGGCAGTGTATAGTTTAAACGAGTGGCCATCGAACCATTTAAAAGCCTGGTCATCTTATATCTTTTAGAAAGATCATCTAAATCCTTAACATCTTCATCCATAAACTTTTTAATAGGAAATAGAGAACCCTCTTCTAGTTCGTAAAAATTAAAAAGCCTCCCAATATCAACACCTGCATTAAAAGATGGGCCTAGATTGCTTAACAAGCCAGATCTATATAAAGAATCTCGAATTGTACGCTGACCTTCTTCTGTGTTAGGGTCTGCAGTTAAAGCTCTATAATGATCTGTTATCATTTTTAAAGATTCAATTGCTATAAAATTACTAAATCCATATCCGGTAGCTGCAGAAGCAAGGCCGGCCATTGTATAGCCAAAACCTATTCTGTATAATTTTTTAGCATCTTCACCAGTCCATCGACCAGCTCTCATATCTCTTAAGCCGTGCTTAGCTAAATTGTATTGCATATCAGTCATAAATGCAAGATAATGCTTATACTGACCTATGACGGATCCTACATTCGTGGTTAAGGCATGTGGTTTACTTATATTAGAGTAATCACCATGTATATTAATAGTCATATTATAAGCTTCTCTACCAGCTTTATTATTTATTCGAGCATTAAGATCAGCTTCAGATGCTTTTGGTGAATTAAACTCTCTACGCTTCCATTCTAAAGGGCGATCCATTAAATTTTTATGTATCCTGCCAAATACAGCTTTAAAGGTACCTGTTCTATTATAATTCTCTACAATAGTATGAAACGCACCTGATTTAGCAGATATTTTCTCAATAGTTTGAAGTGTTTTTTCAAATAAACCTTCATTAACTATGTCTATTTCAACGCGCTCATTACCGGCGTCATCTTTTACTACCTTTCTTCTTAACCCAGGGACAACAGCCTCTTCTAGGTCTCCTCTAAATGAGTTGGTATTAGATACTTCCGATTTCATGATCTGATAAATTTTTGCCAAGCTTGTATTATCACTAGCCCATTTTAACCCATGAGCTCTTAACTGGTCTTGATATATAGCTTCCATATTGTTGGAAGACAAATACTCTTTAGCCTCAGATCTAGCTCCTGCCCCTAAGTGAACGTATTCCCAGAACCGTTGAGCAGCGTTTTGAATTGGAGACTTAACTGATAAACCTATATTTCTAAAGAAAGCTGTTGCTGTTAAGAATCTCTTAGCATTATTCCCGAAAGAGCCTTGCTCACCTGTTCCAATAAAAGCTTTTTCTTGTATCCTTTGAATAGATCTAAAAGCCTCGTCAACGTAAGTATCAACCCATTCTTTATCAGAAGTAGCTAGCATTTTACCATTCTTTTGAACTCTGGTTAAATAATCAACTGTTTCATATATAGCATCATTCATGTTAGTTTTGTAGTTGTAAAAAGAAACATCATTCATATATTTTTCAATGATATAAAACGGATCTTTACTATGATACTTATCAGTCAAAGTACCTCTTCTCTTCATGCTGTCTATTTTGTTTTGAAAATTCATCAAAGTAGATTCAACTGCCTCCTGGGCAGTCATAGTGCTGTTATTATTTTCTAAATTTCTTCTAACCTCTCTAGCTAATGGTATAAAGTCTAAAACATAATGAGGCATATACTCAGAAGATATTTGATGCTTTTGTTTTTTATCAAGGCCATATTTATTAATATCATTCATATCTAAGTCATAAACTTTTGCAATACCTTGTACATTAGACTTAATTTCCATCTCCATTATTTGAGATTTTAACTCTTCAATCAATCTAGATGATTGCTTTTGATTGCCTATTCTACTTTCAATCTTCTTAATGTATGCAATCTCTGTTTCCATGCCTCTAGTAAGCGTTCTAAGGAGGTTTTTTCTCATAGAGACCCAACCATCCCTTATGTTTTTAAAATGCTTTTTATGGGTCATACTCCAATCGGTAGCAATTCCTGTTTTAGGATGTGAGTATTGAAGAGATTCAATAGGAGCTCCCTCCATTACATTTGCAATAGTATTATAGAATTGACCAGCCATAGCTCTTCCGCCTGGAGAATCCATTGACTTTAAATAAAAGTCTAAATCTGCCTTAGCTTTTAATTTAGCTTCTTTAGAAGGAGCTTTAAGGTAAGATGCTTCTAACTTAGATAATTCTGACAATTCAATCTTTAAATCTTTAGCAATAGCAGAGACACCTTTCAGTATCTGCTCCTTACCTCGACTATTTTCCACTCTATTTTCGTTTTTATAAGACATAATAGACGCGATTCGTCCATAAAGCTCTTTACCTTGTGGCAGTTTTCTTAAGACAGCCTGCAAAACTTTAAAATCATTAAACCCTGGATTGAAACCCTTAGACATTTCACTAGATCTAGCTCTTAGATCCATCATAGCAACTTTCCAATCTTGCTTGTTCATAGGCTCAATAGTAATATCCTTGCCAGTAGCCTCTCTAAGCCAGGAATTTGCTATATCTAAATCATTGTTAATAACTAGCTTTTTAAAAATTGGATCTTGAGAGAACTTTTTTAAATAAGCCATGTAGTTTTTACCTTCACCCTTGAAATCTCTATCGTCAAACTTAGGGTCAAAGGATTTAGGATTTTTGCATAAAAAATTCATATTATATATTCCTGTTTATTTTGTACAAGATTTAGATATTTTTCTATAAAACTCAGCGCCATCTCTAAGGATTTCTTTCCTTTTCTTAAAGCCTAATTTACGACTTCTACCCATAAACTCATTCTCAACAATTTGATCATTTTTAAGCTTTTTAGACCTGTTGTTAACTATAATATCACTAACACCCTCTGGACCTCTTTGCGAAGCTCTAATGTCTTCAGCATATCTATAGGCATCCGTAGGAGATAGGTATCTTTCACCATTAATAAATTCGTTAATAGCTCTTATCTGATGATCAGCTCCAAGGCCAGTCTTAACATCTCTATTTAATGATGCATTTTTAAGTCTATTCATTAGTCGATTTTTAGGATTATAAGAGAAGTCCATATTCATTAAAGGAAGTCTATCATAACTATTATTCATATATGCACGACTCTGCATAGAAATAACCTTTCTTAATACATCTCCAAACATCATTGCCGTATCATGGTGTAGCTTAGTAAAATTGGTTTTATTACTAGCTTCATTCAAGTAGGTCATAACCGCTTTAGAGATCCCTGGGACTTCATAATAAGCGGCATCATAAGCATCGTAACCATCATGTATCTTATATTGAGCAACAACCTTTCTATTTATCTCAGGAGAAAGCATTCGATATACAAGCGCTTCTACTGCTAAAGGATCTGTAGGGCTAATACTTAGACCGTGTTTAGTTTGATTTCCACCTGTTAAATATTGATGAACTAAATTCCTTCTAGCAACACTTAACGCCATAGGATCTCCTTTGTGCACATCTGTTAAAGCGCTAAATTCATCTCTAAAAGAATCATAAAGAGGTTTAATTACAGACTCCATCTTGTTTCTATCAAAAACAACGTCTCCGCTTGTTGGCATTGTATTAAAGGCTTGGTATTTTGATTTTAATATCCTGTTTTGCTCGGGATGAGTAATTTCAAATCTTCTTCCATTCATTATAGCGATGTCACTTTTTGCAATAGGAAGCCTATTAGTAGAGCCTTTTCTAATAACCTGCTTGATATTCTTACCCTTACTATCCCATACTACGTAAGTGTTCTTACCAGCATTATACTCATTAGCTCCAAAACCCTTATTAAATGTAACTTTATTAATATCTTGCATTTTATCTATTTCAGACCCAAGTACCATCTGTAAGTCAGAGGCAGCTTCATTTAGTTCATTTAGGGATTTTCTAACACTTTGAAGTTCTGCCTCTCTATCGTACTTAGAATTTGATAAATAGCTTTCTTGCGATTTTAAATATCTTATTTTATCATTAAGTTTTGATAGTTCAACAAAAGAGCCTTCTTGTTTGACATATTTATATAAATCTGAAGCTAATGTAGATGAATAATCAGTTTCATTTAATAGCTTATTTTCAGCTTGAAGTAGTATTTTAGATATTCCAAACGTATCATTTGCATTTTTTCTGCTATAATTAGAGTTATATATCCTAGCTAATTGATCAGTAGCTATGTCAAAAGGATTTCTTGATATTTTAAAATAATCCTGAACCTGCTTAATGCCTGAAGTAAGATCTACAGAAAGATCTGTATCGTCTGTCTTCCCAAGCTTTGTATTCCAGTTATTCTTAGGATCAAAAGAGTTCTCTAAGTCTAATCTTCCAAAGTAAATATCTTTTAACTTTAAAGCTTTAGATGATACACCATCAGAAACTTCACCTCTATTATATCTTAAATATTTTGATAACGGAGATATTACTTTAAAATTAATAAAATCTCTAACACTATCTCTATCTCTAATAGAAAGAACTTTTTGCTCGTTTTTGGTATCAACCATTTCAAATATGCCATTAAAATCTCTACCTGCTTCACTAGACCAAGATCGTCCTTTTCTAGTACCAAAGAATATGTCACTTATAAACATCTCTATCTGGTCTGCAGATGGCGGTTTTTCATAACTATCAATAAACTCTTTTGTAGCGCCAGATATTTCGCCAACAGCATCTAAATAAGCATCAACATCTTTCATTCTTAATGTATACTCTTGAGTACCCATCTTAACTCTTCCTAGCTCACCATTCATCCCAATTGCATTTTGGAGATATGTAAATATATTATGAAGCTTAACAAATCTTCCTCTAGTAACCAGCGACTGCTGTTGAACACTTCCCCAGTTCCTTATATCAGCACTGTTCTGAATGTTTGTATCAAACCTTTCTAGTAATAAATTTAGATTAGATTGACGAGCTCCATAACCACTTCTAGCCGCTGCCTCAAAAAGCAGGCGAGAAGGCATTGCTCCGTAAGCGCTTGATTTGTCAAAGTCAAAATCTGCATCTTGTGGAGATATTGCATCTATTATATTCTGACGCCCAATATTACCTACATCAGTATGCTCCTCGACATAATTAACCGCTTGATCTTTTAATTCTCTTATAAGTTTTTTGTGAGCATCGCTACCCTCTATATATATGACCTTATCATCACCTCTCCTTTTACCATCTTTGTTGATAAACATATCTCGCAATATATAAGAGCCATCTTTTCTGCGTTTAATCTTTTTAGCGAATCTTAATTTACCACCTCTAGCTATTGCCCCTTGCTGCATTGACTCTAGCTGTCTTTGAGCTTCTATTGGAATATAACGGTTATTCAGGCCTGGAGACACAATCCAAATATCCAGAGGCTCGCCATCTGCTGATTTTATAGTAGGATGCTCTCTCATATCTACATGAACATCATATATTTTTTTACCAGAGCTATCACGATACACAGAACCTTTTGTTCTTCCTTTTGGATCAAGAGGGAGTACATCTCCTTGAACACCTGCTCCTTTTGTTTTAGAAGGAGGTACTACTTTGTTAATAACAATATCATTTATCTCATTACGAGGCTGTCTATTATTAGCCATTCCTATGTTAATCTTGTTTGTAAAACCAAGGTTGTCAATTAAGTTTTGAACTTGATAGTTGGTCAAAGCAACTTCTTCTCCATGCTCTGAAGCTTTGCGAATATCATCTATTTCTTTGGAAATTAAATCGTCTAAAGCTTTATACTCGTCAAGAATATCTTTTCTTACTTTTGCATTATAATCTTTACTGTCTTTGTTCCCTAATTTTTCCAGATCTTTAGGCTTAGGGTCTCCTTTTTTAGAAGAAGCTAGAGGGTCTCTTAGCGAGCCATTCTCCATTAACTCATATCCGTCTACCATTATAGTAAACTTTTTACCCTCTCTACCTTGTCCTAACTCAGGAATAACAATCATATCAGATGAGATTTCAGTATCTTCAAACATCCCTTTAAATTTCTTTCCAGAAAATATAAAGAATCCACCTGACCCAGGATCAGAACCGTCGTGAATACCAAACCTTGAAAAGTCCATAGACATATGTCTAGAAGAAGGAGAATATGTACCAAAAAATCTTTGTGAATATTTTTCACTAGTCATTCCATTGATACTTTTATTAGACTCAACCAATCTAATAGGAAGTGATTGCTCTGAAATTTTCCCATGTAAATCAGGAGCCATTGGTGCATAATCTGATGAAAATGCTTCACCTGATGCAATCTTGCTTTGACTAAAGAAGTGAGTAAACAGCTTATCTGCAGACATATCACCCATCCAAGAATCCAATATTAAGCCACTAGTTTCCATCACAGCTTCAAGTGGAGAAGAGTTTAAATAATTATCACCTTCTATTCGTTTTAAATCTAAAAGTTTTTGAGTTATTCCTGTAAGATTTTCAGGATTAGTATTCATCTGTCTAAGTACAGTTCCGAAAGTATGTAAGGTTTTATCAAGACCTATATGATCTCTAACGCCTAAATCGTGAGGAAGATGAACGCCAATATTAGCTCCAAAATTAGCATTATGCTCTCTACTTAAATTGCCTATTGTAGTAGCGTTATAAGGAACCTCTATTATCATATCTGAGTTAGTAGAGCTATTAATATAATCCCCTATATTTTCTACCATAGTGTTTTTTACATTACCCGGAGTATCAATCATTTTGGCAAATCCACCGTCTGTTTCACCTGCTTTTCTATGTCTATTGACTTTTGCCCCGGTATTAAATGCTAGAGCATCTGCACCCGCTTCTTTTAACATTAAGTCTATAATTGGATCGTAGAAAAAAGCTGTTTTATTATAGAACATACTAACAGCACCATCTTGCATTACTTCAGAATATCCAACTTTTGGTTTTATCGCGCCAATCTTAACACTGCTTATGTTGCCATCACCGTCTAAGTTAAACCACTCTCTTCGTGCACCTATAGTAGATAGGAATAATAAATAATCTTCCTTTGTTAAATAAGTGGGAGCATCTGTAGCACTTTTAGCAACTTTAGCGTGTCTGTCTTTAACTTGCTTTATTTGCTCTGCTGTTAGATTGTGATCCGCAGCTCTGTCATTTAAGAATTTATCTAAAATTCTATTACTATCAAATACAGATCCATCAGACTCATCATTAATAACTAAATACTTTTGCTTTTTCTTTACACCTGCAGCATCACCGATTCTATCAAGCTGTGTTGTAATTTCTTTTATCCAAGGATCTGTATTAGTATCAACTTTATTATATACATGCCGTAAAAGACCGTAATAATTATCCTCTAATACCTTTCCATTCAAAGAGCCTATTAATTTTCTTCTTTTAACTAGGTTGGCATCTGCTTTTTGAGCTTCTGCTTTTGTATATAAAGGCATTGTAACTGACTGATATATCATTTGTATTGCATCAGCTAGGTCTGTATTAGACATGTCTTTACTTGTAAACCTAGGGTCAATGTCTTGGCCTAATAAATCCTTTAATTCTTTTATCTTACCACCTTCAGACAGAGACTCTCTGACGTAATTAACAGCTTTTTCAGTTGGAACTAATAAAGTTACAGACTCATTTAAATAAACTCTAGTCATCGCTTCTTTTTCTACAACATTCTCAGCTATAGATTTTAGCTCAGCATCAGAAGTACCTTCCAGCATAGCTTGAACCCTGGTTCTTCTAGAGTCTTTTTGAAGCTCTCCAGACTGCAGCCTAGCATCCATATCTATAGATTCTTGATTACTAGGTAGTATGTCATCTTTCCAAGTTTGAGTGCCATCTTTCAAGGTTACAGGAGATTTGATTACTTTATCCATTAAATACCAGTCAGATGACCCTATGAGATCAAACATCTTCATAATACCGTGGCCAGCATCAATAACCCTATCCTTACTAAACTCTAGATGAGTGCCATGATATGCAAGTTTTTTAACTTCTCTTTTTGTAGATGCATGCATTATCTGTAATACATCTGTTACCAAGTCAGAAGTAAGAGGTTTTGCATCAGGCATAACTGCGGGACCCATTTCAGGAGAGTATCCTGTAGTAGCTCGCTCTATTAAAATGTCTGCAGTATCGTAGAGAATGCCTAAAGCACCGGCCTCATCTCCTTGCTTCATATAGCTTTCATAAATATCAGAAGTATTTTTTATAATCGTCTGAACATCTGAAGTAGGCAGGTTGTAGTTATTAGCAAATTTATCTATCGTTGTTGTAACATCCATTTCATGATGCTTATCTTTCAACTCAGGACGAACTTTGTCTAGCTCTTTCTTAATATTTTCTCTTAGAAGATGGTAGTTTGTTTCGTTTCCTGCTAAATTATTTTGAATATCTGTTAAGAAATGAGTAGTCAATGCATTATTTTTCCAAGCCTTAGCAAGGGCTGCATCAAAAGTATCAACACCTTCTTTCGTAGCTTTTTGTATAAACTTATTTATCTGATCAACAAAATCGCTTTTAGTTATTGATGTTAGTTGAGCAATTCTTTCATAATCTCTCAATATAAATAAATCAGATATATGATTCTTAATATCATCAAGCTCTTTTAATAAAGCTCCAATTTTTTTAACCCCTTCATCCTTTAAGTTTTGATTTACAAACTCATTGTCTGCTATTAAAGATTTGTTTTCTTTTAAAGAATTTGCAATTTTTCCTCCAAGAGCAGATACATCTTTTATACCTCCCAAGGCATATCTTGCTTGAGATCTTCTTAAGAATGCAACCATTTCAGTTCCAACTGCGTCTTTTCCAACTGCATTTTTAATTGTTTTTAAAGTGTTTTCTCCACCAGAAAACTTAAGCATATTAGATGTCCCTGCAGCGTCTACAGCACTTTCTAGTGTTCTGTAAAACTGCATAAGCTCATTAACAACATCGACATCTTGGCCATCATTAATCAAGAATCTTTCCAACTCTTTAGATGAAGGCATTTCATATCTTCCATTTCTTTTTGTAGCAAAATAATCTCTAATTGGAGAAGCTGAGCTACCACTTGAACTGAAATCAGTTATAAGAGAAGATATACCTTGAGAAATTGAGAATCTTGCATCACTATCTAACAATCTTAGGTTATTAATAAACTCACTTTGCATATAGTTTTTAACATCACTAAAGCCTTTATCACTAAAAGTGTCAATACCAAGGGTGCCTTCAGCGACTTTTTTAAGCTCATTTATCTTTTCTAATGATATTTCTGACACACCTTTATCAGCATTACCTCCTGAAGCAGCATGCAGCTCTTTTACTCTAGTTAAAAAAGTATTAGCTTCTGCTATAGCTTCTGCACTAGCATTGGAGTCGCCTATAAGTATTGATGTATTAGAGCCTACTCTGATTTCTTGAAGCTTGTCTCTTAAACGCTGGGAAGCTTCTTTATCTAAAAATGTCATTTTGTTAAGAGAAATATCTGAAAATATAGAAGCTGCGTTTATTGACTGCTCTAAAGTTCTTCCTTGAACATAAGCAGCCCTCATAGTTCTATCTGAAAGTATATACTTATCAATATAGTTATGCTCTTGGTTGCCCCATATTTCATACTGCATTGTTTCATTAGCGTTTGTAAACGCTTTTTCAATCATCGCAACTCGTTCAGGAGTTAGATCTGCAAGCTCTCTTTTGCCTCCAAGCTTAATAGTTCCATCAGCAACACCGTCTCTAACTAAAGTATTTAATACATCGGCAATGATAACACCATCTTTAGATTGAAATTTAGCGCCATTGATATTTGTAAAATCCGGTATCGTCATCCTGCCATTTGAATCAAATTCAATAGTTTGACCTGTTAGCTGTTGATAAACATCTCGAACAAAATTCCCTGTAGCTGCACTATAAGTATCACTTGTCTTTACAATCGCCTCAGCTTCGATCTCTCTTAGAGTCATGTCTATATCTTTAGAATCTCTGACAGCAGGTATGCTATTTAGTTCTTTAATTACCTGGCCAGCACCATCTTTAGACATTAGTTTTTGCAAATAATCTTTAGACACAACGTGATTGTCGTAATGATTAAATACCTTTAAAGCTTTATTATACTTTCTTTGAGCATCTGCTTGCTGATCTGCAGGTAAAGACCTAACCCAGTCCATGCCGGCAAGTTCAAAAGATTGAGAGTCTGGGCCTACATCACCTATCTCTTCCATGTGAGTATACTCTTTGCCTAAAACCTCATCTATGCCTTCATAGCTAGATGTTTTTAATAACTTAGTCTTTATAATATTTTGACCATTTGACTGCTCTCTAAAGAAGCCAGTTTTTTGTAATGGCTCTAACATTGAAAGTGATTTTTGCATTTGATCAACAGCTTCTCTGCTAGCTAAAACTCTTTGTTCGTAATCCTTTCCACCTCCTGGTCCTAGAAATCTTTTAGGCCCTTTAGTGCTATGCTCGAACATCCAAAATCCACCTTCTGTATTATGAGTACTTCTTCCACCTTTAGATAGGACCATGCCCATCATCATGTTGGTTAGTATTTCAGGAGTATCTGAGCCTAATGCATTCCATACTTTCCAGTCACCACCTGTTGCTTTATAGTAATCAGCAAAAGCAGGTATATTCATGGCGACACCACCTGCAAGCATTCTAGGTGTACTTCCCCAGACATCTCTCATGAGCTCACTACCAATATTATTTCTTAATCTTTTTCCAAACTCTTTCCTAGTATCAAACATCATTTTACGGAGCTCTTTTGTTTTAACACCTTTATCAGCAGCATAATCAAGAAGACTTTTCTTTCCTAGCGCTTTCTCAAACAATAAAGATACTTCTCCTTTAGATGCTCCAGGGACTTTAGATACTTGATCTATAAAGTGTAAAGCATTGCCCATTTCTCCTCTAGTCATATTCTTGATAGGTGTATAAGACTTTCTTACAGCGGACCAATTATTTTTAATGTCATCCCATAATCCTACTCTACCACCTTTAATTAATCTAGCCGGGCCAGTAATACCAAACATTAAAGCATGGTGTTGTATATTTCGGATTCTCTCACCTAGATCACCTTTTAAGGCTATTCTATGCTCTTCGTTTTGAGGAAGATTTAGAAGAGAGTCATCTATTGTGCCTTTCTCTCCATATACACGCTTCATAGCTTCTTCTGTGCCCATTTTAATTAATTGACCAGCGCTATGATATGTAATACCAAGTGTCGCCTCGGCTAAAGCCGCATCAACAACTGCTTTAAATGTTTTATTTTTCATACCTAAAGGAAGCGCATCTGCTAATCTTTCAGTGCCCATTCCTATTAATTTATGATAATCTCTAGAATTGTACTTTAAAGCTTTTTGAACAATGCCTGATGCTAGTTCTTGAGCGGCTTCTGTAGATATTTTTTCACCACCTTCTTTTAAAATAGCAGCGCTTATATCATCTGTAGCTTTAGTTATAGCTTGCATGTTATTTTTAAATACACCTCTATTGCCAACTTCAGATAGCATTTCCTGGCCAATTTTAATATATGGTTGTAATCCAGCCTCAAAAGCCTCTTTAGACCCAGCTTCTACTCCTTCACCAACTATTTGAAATGCTTTAGGGATATTATTAGTTACTGTTGCTGTGGCATATTTATCTGCAAGCTCAGAGCCCATTCTCTTTTGCAGGCCTTTAGATATAGGACTAGCTACTTTAGACAATGTGTTTGACCCAGCTCCTAAAAGCTTACCAGCCCAGCCGAATGAAAAAGCCATTCCCAGTCCTTGACCAAGTATATAACCCACTCTTCCTGAAGCAGACTGCTCTTCCCATGGGCGATAAGTACCAAAAGCTATTTTTTCTCTAGCTGCTTGCCCTTTTTCAGTCAAAGCGGCAACATCTAGCGCTCCCCACGAGGCTCCAGAAGCAGTTCCCCATACTACATTACCGAGGAAGTCTTGAACCATACCTGTGTCAGATTCAGTAACTTGCCCAGGATTTGATAGAGCTTGATATTCTTTCATAAATAAAGAATGTGCGTCTGAATTTTGACTTATAGGCTCATCCGCGTTAATATTAAAAGAATCAGGATTTTGAACACCAAATTTATTAACCTTATTTAGCTCTCTTAAAAGCTCCATTTCTTCCATTAATGTTCTAGCCATTATTTATCTCCATAAACATAACCATTAGGGTCCGCAGGTTTTTCTTGGAACTTACCATCAACATACATATCTTTATTAGTAAGCTTCTCCCATGTTTTCTTTTTTATATTTAAGTCTTTAATTTCATCTTCAATTTTCCACAAATCAGTTCTATCACTTTTTCCGTGCATATGAGTAGGCATTCCATATTCTTTTAAAGTTGTCTCTGAACCACCATACACCTCTCTGTGAAGCTTTTTATTTTCAGCCCTAAGCGCATCCATACTTTTTGTTAGATCATTAATTAAATCGCCTTTAGGAAATACATTAAATGCGGTCCTAAAAAATCCTCCAACACCCGTATATGATTCTTCTAATGTATCGAAATCGCTCTGCATACCTTCAAGCTTTATTCTATTAGCTGCTATAATAGACTCTTTATCTGAAATCTTTTTTATTTGCGCTTCGTGAATAGATTGAAGATTTTCTAAAGCGCTCTCTGCTCCTGTTATTTTGCTATTTAGATTACTTTGAAAGTTATAATCATTTAAAACCCTATCACTTGGTCTGTATTGGCCTACATTAGCAGGAGTAATTTGGTAATTTTCGCTTTTTGTTTCATTTCCAGGAGCTGTGTCTTTTACAGTTTTATATAAAGCAAATGTAAGACTATCATCTGCTGTCCATCCGCCTTCAGGCTTACCCACATCAAATGAGCCATAAAATTGATCTATAGTAGGATTATTAGGGGCATAGCCCTTAGACACCATCTCATTGTACAGGCTTGTAATTTCTTTTGATCTTTGATCGCTCATATTATCTTTTTCCAATTAATTTTTTCATTTGAGTTTTCATATCATCTTGCTCAGATCTTCCGGCTAAAGCATCTAATTCAGAAACTATTGCATCTATTCCAGACTCTTTGTAGTAATTATTTCTTGCATCATTGGTTTTTCTACCTAAAGCTTCTATAGATTGTATTGATTCGCTAGAAAGTGAATACTCTCTTAATTGAGCTATTAAATTCATTCTATTAGAGAATATGCCTTGCGCAAGTTCTTTCACAACATCTTCATCTTCAACGTTTAAACCTGCAGATGCAGCGTTAGCAATTACATTGTTGAAAAATTGTTCACTCGTTATAAAGGCCTCTACTTCCTTTGGATTATTTAAATTTACAGAATTAGCCATGCTTGCAACTTTAGCTATAATGCTTTTAGTAGAAGTTCTCTCTGCGTCTTTCAAGCTTGTTTCAGCCATTATATCCGCGTAAGCAGCCGGGCCACCTATCATATATGCAATATCTGATGTTAGTGCTGCCATTTTAAATTGCGTTTCCTCTGCATCAGTAATATTTTTACCTGCCAATTGAGTTCCAAGATTTAATGCATCCATTCTAATATTTTCAGCAATAGGATTCCTGTTAAGTTCTATATTTTCTTGCTTGACTGCCAGATTATATTTATCCAAAGTTTTAGTTATTCTAGCATCTTTTCCAGTTGTAAGAGTCTCTAGCAATACAGGATTTTTAGATAGCTTTTCAAAATCAACAGGCGTCTCTTTAGTTGTTGGAATTTTCTCATAATCAGCTAGTATTTTAGCTCTATACTCAGTATTTTCAACTCCAGCTGGAAGAGACCCTATTTCACTGAGTGATGTATCGACTGTTCCTGGCCCCGCATTATATACAGAAAGAGCAATCTCTTCATCTGAGATACCTTTAAGCTCTTTTGGATATTTATTCCTAAGATTAACCGCATAATTATCTTTAGACCTTTGTAAATAGAAAGTGCCTACTTCTATATTCTTTTCAGCATCTTTCATATCTTCCATTGTATATTCTTTGCCATCTTTATTATATTTATTAAAATCTGCAAGAGCCCCTTGAGGCATAATCTGCATTAATCCTGTAGCACCTATAGAATTTACAGTATCGGCGATGGCTGGTTCATTCTCTTTATGCATTACTAATTTTACAAGATTAGGGTCTAACTTATTATCGTCAGAGTATTTTTTAATAAGACCATCAAATTTGTTATTAAGAATTTGCTTACCTTCACTATCTGTACCAGAGTAAAGACCTTCTTTTTTAGCAAACTCTAAGTTCTCAAAAGACATTTGTAAATCTTCAGCATCATAACCATAGGCGTCAGTACCACCTTCGTATCCAATATTATATAAATCAGTAGTTATTTTACCTAAATCTTCTGTCCCAGATTCTTTTATATTTTCTAATGCATCTAGATGAGCTGTTAAATCTGCTAAGCCTGATTTGTAATTACTAATAGCTTCTGTAGCTGTCTCTAAAGGTGTGTCTTTAACCTCAAAAAAGTTTCTATCTTCTTCATATTTATCAAATTTAAAGACTCCCCCTTTAAGTTCTTTTTCCAAAGCCCTAACTTCTTGTAGTTTTTCAGAATATTTACTAGAGACTTCTCTTTCTAGGGCAGTTGACACTTTTAATTGCTCTGCATCTTGAGCAACAAAAGTTTTATTTAACTCTGCAATTGCTGTAGGGCTCGCAAATTGATTTTTCATATTTTCAAGAACCAACATAGTATCTTCGTCATATTCTTTACCCTTGACAAATCCTTTAAAGACAGCATCTATGTCTGTTTTATCAACTCTTTTAGGATTATTTCCTTTAGCCTTACCTCCAGCATTAGGATCTACTTGTGTAAAAACACCGCTTAAATCATCTGAGAATGCATCTATTGCCTCAAGCTTGATAAGCAACTCCTCTAGACCGTCTCTTTCTCCTTTTCTAAGAGTAAGTTTTTCGCTCCAAGCAAGCAAATCGTTCTTGCCTTTTTCGGCTATTTTTTTACCATCACTAGATGCTTCTACATCATTATTATTATAGCTATTAATAATACTTCTATAGCCAAGCCCAGTTTCAGCATATTTGTCAATTTTGCCTTGAATCTTATCTATATCATCACTGACTTCACCATATCTAATTCTTAAATCGGTTTCACTCTTGTTATCTTCAATTCTTTTATCTGTTTTTGTTTGTCTTGCAAGTTGATTTAAATATTTTTGCTCATTATCATTATATACCTGCTCTCTCCACTCTTTATCCTCTATATCCTTTTTCTCTCGATACTTTCTTGTCTCTTCCCTTTCGGCTCTAGTTGCTTCTCTTTCAGCTTCTAAATTTTCACGAGTAATTTGCCTTTCTATTCTAGCAGTATCAGCTTGCTCTTCTCTAAACTCAATATCTTTTAAGGTTTTATATGCCGCTGCAAATTCTTTTCTTTTTTCTGCACGAGCATTCTTTTTACCTTGCATTTCTGCAGCTAATTTGCTAAGCTGGTCTAATTTAAAAGCCATGTTAACCTCCTTAAACGCCTAATGCTTCTGGAATATATTCGTACCATTCTTTATCGTACATATCTGCAGTTACTTGAGCTTGAACACCTTGAGCATATAAGTTGTCATACATAGTAGTAGCTTGATCCCGCTTGCCTAAGTAAGAAGCTTTCATTTTTTCAGCTTGCATCTCTAATCCTGGTATAGCAGTTCCGACTTTATCATCTATAGTATTATATAACTTACTTGCTATAGTTGCGCTCATTATACCTTCTTTTTCATACTGATCAACAAGACTGCTTGTTTGAGTTTCAAAAGTATCTCTCATCGTTCCTAGAGCAAAATTATACTTCCTACCTCCTTGCTCCCAAGCATTAGCATCAGACTGGTATCCTTTAGCAAAATTTTTCCAAGTTTTAGATAAATCCATAGCTTCTTCGCCTATCTTGGAATAAGCGTCTCGCGTTCTTTGATCAGTATTATAAGACCCTACAGCACTGGCCACATTTCCTGCCACCTGAAGAGCAGCGAAAGCTGGATTACTTGAGTATCCTAGCATTGCGAGCTGATCTCCAAAACCTCCCCCAGCTGATTCAGCGGAAGAGAAAGATGAAGGTTGAAAGTTGTAATTTGATGGCGCATACTGAGACTGTACCATAGGAGGTTGATTGTTGACTTGTAATCCAATACCACTGTCCATACTACTCATATTACTCATATTAGGATTGATTTCTCCAAATTGATATGCATTTGGTGAATATTGTGATTGATTGAAAACTACATTGCTTGCTTGATTAAATCCGATTCCGATTCCGCTTCCGTTTGCCATATTCTTTTCCTTTTTAGAATAAATTTATGTTGTATAATTTAAGAAAATATTGTATAAACATCTAACCTATCTTTGTTCTTACGATATTATTATTGCCGTCTAAAAGATCTGCCCATCCGTTTTTAGTTCTTATTTGAAGCTTATCTCCTTCTGAAGCAGAAATAACTCGAATATCCCCCTCTTTTCCTCCTGTATTAGAGACAGCTTCAGTGTTAGGCTGATTCACAGCATCTATTAATTCATTTAAATGATTATAAATATCATTAATTGCTCTTTGTAAGTCAGGGTCTGATACAGTAGCTCCTCTTTTTTTACTTATCATTTTATAGACTTTCTTCTATAAACAATACTTAAAGATTCAACCTCTGTATCTACATCACCTATTATTTTTAGCTGAATATTTTTTTGCTTTTTATTAGAAGCTTCTAATTTATGAGAAAATAAACCTGAAGAAGCGTCATTATTAGATAAAGATATAGCAGGATTGCTATTATCAGATAAAGCAGCTGTAACTACTGGCTCTGTTCCAGAATAAGTCATCTTGACTTTATAAAAATATTTTTCAAGAGTCGCTGCCCCTAAGGTTATTTTTTTACTAACCCATTCCCAGGCATTATTAGTTGATGAGCTTAACCATTTTTTTGATTTATTACCTGAAGATGGATCATAGTACATAAAATTAATATCATTCTCTTCATCTATATACGTATCATTATACAAATTAACCGCATTAACCGTATTTTCATATATAGGATACTGTAAAAAATCCCATCTTTTCTTCAATATATGATACGTTAAAGCCATTCCTTTATAGTCAGTACCTGTTAAAGTTTTACCCAAAACACTTATAGAATTTCTTTTTGGGGAGTATATCATTTTATAGTTATGCTTTCCATTTGAAGAGTTTTCAATACTATCTTGATAGGTTTGAATCATTGCTTGCCAATATATAGACCAGGTTTTATTAAATACTCCTCCAGCTTTTATAATCGGAGAACCTATAGGCGATATAGCGCTTCCATTGAAATGATATATATTACTTTTATCACACCAGTATAAACCATAATCAGTGCTAACAACACAATTGTTATTCAAGCAGCCTATTCCTTCATAGGTATCTTCTAAATAAAACCCATTAGAATCAATTCTATACATTTCATTAATAGCAAAAGCATAAATCTTTCCTTTAAAATAAGATAAAGCTGTTATTTCTTTTGGAAGAGATAATACATTTTCAATCCAATTAAACGTATCAAACTTTCCATGCTTAGACTTAAATATATATTTAGAAAAATCATCAGAAGCTATAGGGTCATAACAGTCAGCTATAACTAAGTGGTTTTGAGCTATAGTAGATATTCCATAGTTGACAATTGTTTTATCTAAGGATTCTGGAATACCAGTAATAGCTTCATATGAAGCCCCAGCTCGACCGTAATCAACTACACTTGATCTATATATATCATCTGACCCAAGAACAAATTTTTTCTTAAAATCGAGCCTCTTCACAAGTCTATAAGGCAAATCTACAGAATCTGCTCTATATACATTAATAGAGGTTAGTCTTTTCATTGTATCTGCAATACTTTTTTTAAGAGTAAGATTAATCTTCATAGATTTTGCATAAGTAACAGCTCCCCAGGACATTGTAGAGCTATCCCAATGAGAGCTAGATATAGGAGATTCTTGATAACCATCAAACTCATAAGAAACTTTCCAGAATTTAGTTTCAGAATCAGAGACATTAGTTGAAGATTTAAAAAAATAATCATTAGATTGCCCTGTATCGAATATTTGCAAATCTAGCCCAGAGTCGCCTAGCCTTAAATTCGTCAAAGTTGTTCCTAAGGAAAGTAATGGAAATCCACCTAAAGCAATGCTAATACTAGCATTTATATGAGCAGTTCTTAAATCCCCTGTAGTATCCGCTAAGAGCATAGATTGAGAATTTGAAAAAAATACTCTTGAATCTAATTCAGCAATAATTGGAGATTCTACAGTAGGAGAGTCAGTCGTTAAATCTGAAGATCCAGATCCAATATCTATCTCTGCCTGCCCTCCAGTTAATAAGTTTGCAAAACCGTGGCCATTAGACCCAATATACTCATTCCAATATTCTAAGTTTCTTATTTGTATGGAGCTTTTATCTGTCTCATTTCCATAAAGTATTACAGCTGTAGGGTTAGAGTCTGAACCTCCGCTAGCTCTTTGAAACTGTCCTGGCAATAATGCTATTCTAGTAAATGGAGTACCTCCATCTATTGCCCTGAATGCAGTATAAGGTCTTTCATTTGCAGGATTTACAGCTGCGCCATGAGGCAATAATTCTATTTGCTCTATAAATTTAACATTTCCAAAAAAAGGATTTCCAGTTGATCCAGAGTAAGACCCTAAAGAAGTCCTAAGAGATTCTGTAGAATTAACAGCATTACTACTGTCCATGTCGTCATTTTCAGTATAATCAACTGTATATAATTGCAATCCAGACATATTTTGAGTTGTTGCGGCAAATTGAGGTACACCTGATGAAAAATTAACAGTCCCTCCTGTTAGCATTTTAGCATCATCATTAAATCTTATTAAGCATGTTACAAAATGAGATGCAGATCCTGAAGACGAGTATTTATTGCTGGCAGAAAGAGTATATGGATAAACTCTCCATCTCACATTGTAAGGACCTTCAATTATAGTATCTGTATCTATATTTCTATTATGATATAGCCATCCAGATCCGCAGTCAGAATTATCTATTGTTATACTTGGATCGCTTCCAGAATAAGAAGAATCATAATAAGATTGATCATTTGCGTCTCCTCTATCACCATCAGATTCTGACCATTTATACGAATGCTGTCCAGTACTAGTATTTCTATACCCTTTAAGCGCAACAGATAAGCTTGCAGCTGAAACTATGCTTAAAGATGAAGGATTAGTACTTGAATCAATATGGTCAGTTTCTAAAGTAATATATCTAGCGGGAAAACTGTGATTTCTAAAATCATTCATAGCTGTATTTCTTGGCTCACCATCACTAAGTACCGTTTTAGTTGCAAATAAAAATGAATGTAAAGGGTCCGCATAATCAGAATTTTCACCTGTTTTAAAAGTTCTATACATTGGTCTCATACCAGACTCATCCCATCCAGACCAATCAGTATGAGCAACTTGTAGCCATATAACTCCATCATGATTTTGACCTGTTTCTACCATACCAGCTACGCTTAAATATTGCTTTATATTTACAGATCCATCTGCGCTTAACGCAAAATCCCCTCTGCCTGTTGTTGATGTATACGCAGGAGCCTCTAGTGAAGAATGATAGCTTAATGCATATTCAGTAGTAGAGCTACTTACGGTAGAAAGATTTGCCCAAGTAGTAGCACTTTCAAATGTAGAATCACTACCAAGACTAACTCTGTATAATGTTCCTAAAGATGTTGCTATATCGGTAGAGGCTTTTAAAACCCATAAAAACAACTCATCATCACTGGCAGATACAGATACACATTCTGCTATATCTTGTATATCAAACCCTAAATTACCAGACTTTTCTTGAGTATGATTTGTTTTATGTATTCTATACAAACAAGGATCTCCAGCTTTAAAAGCATAGCAGTAAGGATGAACTGATGTACCATTTGACTTGTTTCTAAATCCTATAACTTTAGTATAATTATTTGCAAATGTTTCAGATCCAGGTCCTCTAACTTCGGCATCTTCAACAACAAGATTAGATTCATCAGTACCCACATATCCTACCCATTTAGGAGAGGTATTTCCTGATCCTATATGCAGCTCTTTATTGTTTTGAGTGATAGTTTTAGGTACATAGTTTTGACCTAAAGTTCCTTTTTCCTTAAAAACTGTACCTGAAGTACCAGATAAACCGGTGCTATAAACCTTTCCATCACTAGCAAAAGCAACATTTTCACTCCTTATAGTTGAAGTCTTTTTTATTTCAGCTGGAGTTACAGATGCATCACTGCTATCAAGAAATGAAATATTGTTATCAGAATCACCAGGGGTTCCTATTAAAGCTCCATCTCTAGATGTGCAATCTATATTCTTGCTATAAACTGCTGAATCTTCGGATATATCACCTGATTCAGGTGTGGAAACAACTCCTTTATGAAATTTGTTTATCTGAAAAAGTTCTTTTGGCATTTTAAGCCTCTATTACAGCCTCTGAGATAGCTTCTTGCATAGCTTCATATAAACCCTCAATTAATTCTTTTTCGGTGTCTTCGCCGATCATAGGGATGTTAATTTTTTCATTTAACTTAGCGACAATTTTATCTTTCGTTTCGTCGTTTAAAACCATTTCAACAGCAATCTTTTTTATCGCAGCAACTAACTTTTGCATCGCACTTTTCCTTTATCTTTGTTATTTGTTTCTCAATGTCTTTAAATCTATTTTCTTGTTCTTGAAAGACATCAGTAATTTCATCTATAATAGGAAATCTTTTTCCTAGTTTATCATCAATAGCGCTTAATGCTATTTGAGTGATTTTCTTTCTCAAACCATCGCCTATCATTTACATCTCCGATATTAAATAAGCCCACAGGCCTATAAAAAAAATTAAAAATACTATAAATATAATCCAATCCATGCAGTAAGGGTAGGACTCGAACCTACACAAGCTCTCGCTTATATCCTAAACAGGGATACGTGTCTGCCAATTCCACCACCTTACTATTCCTTCGCTTTGCTATCATGCTTGAACCAGAAATCTATCACCTTTCCAAATGAAGCCAAGAATGTACCAATAATAATATTAAGCAAATCTCTAAAGCTCCCTTCTAATCTCAATGTTGGATGAAATAAAAGCCATATTATCCAAATAAAACATCCAAAGATGAGAATAGAAATAGCAAATTGCATCCAATCTGGAAGACCATCTCCTCCATGTAAGATGTCCAGTCTTGATTCTTCATCTGTCATAGTGATTGTAAAAAATCCAATTTAATAGCTAAAAGTCCTTGCTGAAAATACAAAGTAATCACTAAATAATTCCTTCAAGTTTTAACGCTCTAGCCATTCTATTAACTCCGATTCCTCCACCAAATCTTGGAAAGAAATCATAGCTTAAAAATTTATCAAGTTCTTGCATTACTCTATTTTTACCAAATCTTCTGAAAAGTAACTCTGAATACTCTCCATCAGTTTGATTTAAAAAGTTATATCTCATTACATCTTTATCACAACTTCTTTCAGCAGAACCAATAGTCTCTTGTCCATGAAGAATAACATCTACTTTATGAAATATGCCTTTAACTGGATTTTCTTCCATATTCCAAAAAGGATGTGTTCTCTTTGGAAAGTTTTTAAGAAACAACTTGCTGCTAATTTCTTTATTCATTCTTTCTTCATGCTCTGCTTCAAGTATATCAGTTTCATATCTATCACACAAGCCATCATAAGTGCAGTGAACTGAGTCTTTTTCAAAGCCTAAAAATTCTAACAATTCTTCTTCAAGCTTTATCATGTCTTTCATGTTCCCTTTAGTTTCAAATTCAAACATTGGGAATATCTTTTGATGCCTTCCATCTATAGGGTTAGGCTCGTTTCTATAACTTGTTGATACGCAGAAAAAACCATCAACATCAGGATTAGTTAAAAGTTCATGCTCTAGCCACATTTGTCCAGTTTGAGGTAAAGGATAGTCAATACCGTCAAAATTGAACTGTGCTATTGTCTTGGGATCTTCACAAGCAGCTAGTATGCTTAATCTGCTTTGTGTAGGAACTTCTATAAAACCTTTTGCGTCTTTAAAAAATCTCCTCAATTTCTCTACAGTTTTATTGTAATCAAATGTTTCGTACATTAATCTTCGTCTTCCTTTTTCTTTTTTTTCTTTTTAGGTTCCGATTCAATAACAGCACCTTCTTCTTCAGACCAATTTGGATTTATAGACAAAGTCCCGTCTTCTTCTTGTATATATTTAGGATGATGATATGACATTACTTGCCTTTCTTTTTAGGTGCAGCTTTTTTCTTAGGTTTAGCTTTTGTAGGAGTAACTTTCTTTACAGAACCATCCTCTTGTTGTACATATTTATATCTCATTATATTCCTATCTTTTCTAATTCATCATTAACTACTTCCATGAAAGACTCTGTATCCCTATCTTTCATCTTTTGCACTGTATCTTTATAAGCCATGATAAATGTCTGTGAAGATATACACATTCCAATTATCTGTGCCTTATACTCCTGAAGGAGAGTTATAATCCCTTCAAAATTTATATTTAACCCGAAAGTCTCATTAATAAGCTGCAGAGACTCCAAAGTAGATGGATTAAAAACAAAACTATCAATGGCGAAGAGAAGCCCAAAAATAGATCCACCATTAATTGCAAACCCACTGGCTTGGATTCCCTTTGCTTTTCGTAACTTAGCACCCAATCTTTCTTGTCTAAGTAGCTGTTCTTTATCGAGCCTAACAGGCTCTTTAACTTCTTCTTCAACTTCCTCTACCTTGTCTTCAGGCCTTCGAGAGAACATTTCAGGCTCTTTTTCTTTTGCCTTAAAATTCCTCTTTCTATCAAAACTTATGCCTCCGTCTTTATTAAGACCGGACAATTATTCTTTCCTTAAATACTTCAAAAGCGTATCTAAACTACTTTCTAAAGCATTGATGTCCTCTCCAATCTCTCTCTGATTTGAAATAAGTTTTTCAACTATTCCATAAACTTTGTTATTGCTTTCAGTTATATTTTGTTGCATCTCAGCTATCTCTCTGAGCATTTCAACAAACTGTCTATCTAGTTTGTGTATATATTGAGTTGCTAGCCATCGAGCTACTATACCAATTCCTGCAAGAAATGTTATAACCAAAAATGTTGGCAATCCTTCTTCGGATAAAATGTATAGAAAGTCTTCCATAAGCAACTCCAATCATTATATTACTACTTGAATAATTGTCTTGTTTTTATGATTCTTAGAAGCAGATTTAGCATTATAAGCTGCTAAAGAATCATCTATTTCGTACCCTGTTTTAGGTACATTTTGTAAATCTATCTTAATACCATCTCTATTACCATCTTTATAAAAGATATAGCAATTCTGAGAAGCTCTACTAATTAAATTTAAACCTTTATCACTATAATCGTTAGCTCCCGCCAAGCTTGCAGAACGAGCATAATTATCCCCAACGGATGCGGAATGAACATGACCCATGATGACATAGTCAACTTTTATTCCTTTCATTGCAAATCTACCAATAACTTGATTAATAGATTTATCTAACGCTGCATGTCTTATAGAGCAATTACCATGCATTAGTAATAAGTTTTGCCCGGCAACTTCGACAACTAACTCAGTAGGATCTCCTTCGACAAACTTAATGTCTGAATCCTTAAAAATATACTTTAATATATTGAATATAGTAAAGTCGTAGTTATCTGTAGCTACAATCGGGGACCAACCGGGCTCTTTATTTACTCTTCCTTCGTTGCCAGTAACGCAAGCAACATTAATATTAAAATCTTTATGCAATTCTCTTATTAATTGCTGTAATAAATCAACAGCTAAGAAAGTTGCTTGAGAGCGATTTGTAGCCTCGTTTAATAACTCATCTAATCTTCTATCGGAGTTCATAAGATCTCCCGTTAGAGCTATCAATACGTTCGTTATTTTATGAGCTTTGAAGTAAAGTTTACACTTAGATACTAAATGCTTTAATCTTCTAGCTGCTACTTTAAAATCGTACTTATTGTCTTGTAGTGAGATTAATTCATTAAAGTGGACATCACTTAGCTGAATTACCCCAGCCGCAGATGTGTTTAATTTAGAAGAACTTACTCTCTTATGTAACTTGTTTTTTTTAAATATTTTAACAAGTTGCTCAGAATAAGCCTCAATAGCATTTTCAATTCGAGCAAATTCTCGAAAAGATTTATTAGCTATCCTGTTTTTGTCCTGTAGAGCTTGTTTCTGCTTTGCTAGCCTTACATTCTCTACTATAACTTCGTCAAAAGGTTTTTGTGCCCCAGTCCCGCACTCTGTACACCTAAACCTTTGCATCGTAATACCGGTAGATTTATTAAATCTTGTTCCGTCACGATGCATATTGTTTCCGCATTTACATAGCATATAGGTACCTTATTCATTTACTTATAATCTCTCTATAGGTCTTTACAATTAATCCAATTAAAATAACAAAGGAAATGAGTACTCTTAATACCCATGGAATAAACTCTATATAAGTTATTCCTATACCTCCAGCTCCTATAGCGACTTTGTGTATCGTAGAATCAATCACCGCTTTTATCGTATCCATATTTCTACTCCGTTTTTACTTATTAGCTTCTAAAAAGTGCTCAATCGTACCACGACCAAGCTCTGTATTATAAAACTTTTTCCAATACTTTGCTTGTGATTCTTTATCATCAGCTTTTGGTAAAGGATCTTTAAACCTTCTATATTGCAATCTTGCAAATGCTACTTGTAAGGCTATAGATGACATTATTGAATGTTTTAAGTCTCCATCATCTAGCCCAAGTGCATATAAATCTGTTTTTATTTGAGGGCGATAAAACACATAGTTATCCCAAACATCTTGGGCTGTAGCAGGCTCTACTTGAAAAAATCCTACTGCAGGTCCACCCATTTGCTCTAATACTCGGTATCCTGACTCGGCTTTTCCTGTAGCAAATATCATTGCTCTTGCCTCTTCAGAGTCCATTCCCATTCTTCCTAAAACATATTTAATGATTTTTTTAATTGATTTTTCCATTTTACCCTTTATTTTAAACTAGTTGTATATAGTGTATTACTTTTTATGATAAGGATTATCAGTTGGTTTTACATTAAAATTAGTAATGCAAAGATCGTAAATAACATTAACTTTTTCAGATAACTCGTTGATTTTGTCAAAAACTTCTTGAACTGCTTTAGATTCGTCTTCCAATATAACATGCTCAATACCTTCTGATAATTCTTGAGCTTTGTTTTTATCTGACTCTGGATCCCATGATAATTTTATTGTATCTATTGATGCCATAATACTCCTTTTTAATCGAACTCTATTTCAATGCTTTGACTTATATACCAATAAGTATAATCCGTGCTCCCTCCTGTTGGAGTAGCAGCTGTTACCAACAAGTCTCCTTGCGCTAAATTGACTCCACTTTCAAAACTTGTCGTTGATTGAGGAGCATGCATAGAAGATGTGTCTGTGGCTGCAATAAACTCTAATCCTCCTATATAATCACAAGTAAAATTACCTGCATGATTTGTCTGCGTAGCAGGAGTTACCTTCCATAATCCAATCAAGCAGTCTGCTGTAGAAGTATTTTGATAAGCAGTAGCAGTGAATCTTTTAACCGTGCACGCTCTTGGAGCTACAAAATCCGAATAAGATAAAGAAGCCCATGCAGAACATCCTGTATCTGTGTAATTTGAGCCACTCTTTGTAGTAGTTAATCCCCAGTATTCTGAACTTTTATAATAATTTGAATTATAACCAGCAACCCATTTATTAGCCTTTAAAGACCATCTCCACATATTTGATATAACAAATCTATCTGCACCACCTGCATTAGCATCTACATAAGCCTTTATGGATTGTTGAGTTGCTAAAGCTACATCTGAATCGTGAGCCATATCATCTTCATCAAATATACCTACCATTTCAGTACCACCTGCTATTGATAGCTTATCAGTATCTAAAGAATCAACATTTGTAATATCATTATCACCAAAATCAACATTACCTGTCATAGTACCACCACTTAAATTTAATTTAGTAGCCAATGCATCGTGTACTGCATTGTTTTCAACAGGATTAGTAGAGCCATCTGTTATAGAAGAGTCAACTGTAACACTTCCAGCATTATCATCTACATACTTCTTGGTAGCTATTTCATAGTCTGAACCAGGAGTATAGTTACCACCATTGTCTTTAACATAAATATTTCCACTTGCAGCATCTAGAGTTATGTCTCCATCTGCATCTATAGTTACATGAGCCGCTGTTGCATCATCATCTACAGTTGAAATAATTGTTTCACCATGTGTTTTTGTTGTGATATTAAATAAATCACCTTCATCTGCATGAGATTCCATTTGAAACGAAGTGTTAATGGAAGCATTTTGATCTCCTGGAGTCAGCTTTATATGTCCTCTGTCTGCAGAAGTATACCCTATTGTATTCCTAGTAATCTTGAATAATTCTGCCCCTACATTTACAGTAGATCCCAAGCCAGTGCCCACATAAACGTCAACATTATTGTAAACATTGTCATTGCCTTGAGCTCTAAGAAATTCATGAGGAGATACATTTAAATCAGCGTAATCATTTCCCATCGCATAAAAAGACATACGCCCTTCTTCGCTATTCTCCGTAACATCGCCAGCAGAACATGCAATTTTTCCAAATGTTACCATTTCACCATTATCATCCTTGGACTTAAACAGTATGTCTCCAATCATATCTCCATCTGACATATTACCGTTAGGGTTAGTGCTATGTTCCACTTGGAGTACTATGGAAGGCCCTGTTGATGTATGTGTTTTTTGTAACAAGAGAGACTGATCTGATACAATTCCGCCAGTTGTATCGAAAATAGCTTTACCGCTTGATGTTATCTTTAAATCTGTACCGTCACCCGTGATATACTCATCAACGTGTCCAAATATAATTTTATCATTATTCGGCATAGTAATATCACCCGTCATAGTACCACCTGCAAGAGGTAATTGAGCATCATTAGTTACATTGCTAAGGCCAACATCTGCCTTGGCTAAAGATAAATCTGATTTTAATTCAGCAAATGTTCTTCCTTTGACATGTGAAGTACCCATCACCATAACATCATCAGTAGCTAAAGCTTCTTCACTTTTTAAAGAATTTCCACTACTTTTACCAAACGTTAATGCATCTTGCTTAGCATTCCATGTCGCAGCGCTTGATATTTTGCCATCAGCTATAGCATCACCGTTCCAGGTTCCTGTACCAATATCTCCAACAGTGTCTATATTAGCACTGCCTCCGAATGTATCAATATAGCTAAAAACTCCGTGGCTTTTAACTAAATTATTACTATTCTCGGTAGGATATTGATCTATAGGCACTTCCTCGGCATCCCCGGATTGCCCAGGCCCACTAGTTATATTGCCTATAACTTTATAAGCGTTAATCTCTGGTAATTTACTTAAGGCTATAGAGTGATCTGCTACAGTTGCGGTATTATCTATAGTATCTACTTCAAAATAGGTAGGAGCTCCATGTTGGAATTTTATCTGAGTAGTACTATGACCTGTAGTTGTTGAAGAGTATGTAAACCATCTTTTATTTGTAGAAGAGTCGACAGCTGTAACGACTGTAGAATCAGAATAGGCGACATTATAACCGGCTATACTTGAGTTAGTTATAACAAAATGATCACCTACACTTAATTTATGATATTCTAAAGGGGGCATAGTAACCGTAACATGAGAGCCATTCCCAGCCACGGTTACATTAATTTGCGGATCAACTTTGGCGATTGATAAAACTTTACCAATATCAGAATCCCCGATAGTAGACATATCTTTACTAGAAAGAATAGTGCTCCTAAGATGATCTGATCCACTGTCTGGGTTTCCAGTAGTACTAGTATTGACCCAAACCCAATCGCCTTGGTGATTTAAACAATGAGTGCCTGTAGCACCATGCCCGATAGTATGCCCAGGGATTGTGAATTGTTTTCCAGCTGCCTGACTTGAGCTTTGTCCGCTGAAGACTTCGATCTCATCGGCAACTATTAACCTTTTCCATGTAGACATATTTCAGCTTCCTAAGAAGCTTCAGGTTGCTGTGGCTGCTCAGATTCTATTTTTTCATAAAGCTTCTGTAGCTTCGCCATAACTTTTGACACCATAATAGCATCTTTAGCCTTTATACTACAGTTTTGACAAGCTTGCAATATAAACACTAATTCATTAGGTTCGTCTAACTTTAAGTTCACTTAAACATCTCCTCTTTTGTTATTCTCTGTATCTCTTGTAACTTCTTAGTCGTTTTGACTAACTCTTCTAAATCAGAGCCATGTAGATTTAATGAGTTATAAATTACTTTCAATAAGCAGTCTATATTATTTAAACCAAGCTCTGGTTTCTTCTCTTTATTCTTTGAAATCAAAAAAAGCCTCTTCTCTTTAAGTTGGTATTGCGCCGGTAGGATCTATAAGCTCTGCGAAAGGAGTTTCTTCAGGTAATGTTCTTAACCATACTTTAGTTCTACCATCTTGAGTCCTAGATGTCATTTGCCCTAAAGCTACAGGATAAGCAGAACTAGGTCCAGTATTAAAAGAATCCAGTGTTGTGTTCCAATCTTTATGAAGAGTAGCCCAAGAAAGTCCCCCACCAACATCAGTAGGAATGCCTACAGGTGCTTCATTATCATCTGTTAAGCCATTCCCAGAAACTGTTTGAGAATTTCTAAATACTATCGTAGCTGAATGATCTATAGTCCAATCATTGTCGTGCATATTTAAAATCATAAGTCTTTGATTTACAGATGTGTTAGTATACATATCGTATTGCATATAAGCTACATAAGGATTTAAATCTTGCTCTGTTGTAAACGAAGTATCATAATTCTCAAGCATTGCTGATACTACAAAATTACGCATAATATTAGCTAAGGCACTTTTAGCTGCTGATTTAGCATTATCACTTGGAGTGGCAGAATTACCAATCTGTTGAGCCAGTCTAAACCATACTTCATCCATATCAAATCCAATAATTGGACCCTCTGTCCATCTTGAATCAGCACTTGTAATATACCTGAACATATATGGATAAATAACATCCATATCCACCGAAGTATTATCTGGTAAAGTCATCATTGCCCCGTGCGCACTATCATAAGTAATAACCCCTTCAATCCTATTACTATTCACATCAGTGAAGCACCATCTATCAACTTGAGGATTAGCAACATCAGTTATAGAGCTAAGCGCACTATTATCGAACCGGAAGAAATGATTAGATAAAAAATCACCATTTGTTAAATTTTGATTACCAAACTTACCAAGTACAGGGTTTTGCCATCCTTCAGTATTTACAGGCATATAGATCGTATTGCCTGTTGAAGTTACACTGCTACCTGATGAGCTAAAAGTTGCAGTGTCTTGTATATATGTTTCAATTAGATTGCCAAAGGATACATTAAGATTGTCATTGTCAATCCATTGGCTATTTGCAGCATCAGTATTTGCAGAAAGAAGCTTACATTTACCGAAGAAATGAAGCATATTAAAGCTACCTACATTATCAATATCCCAAGTAGCAACTCCTCCATCATTTTTTATCTTTAAGCCTGACCACCAGCCTTGGTTGTGTAATGTAAAATCCTCAGTAGGAGTAAAATTATAGCCATCTTCGGTAATTGTTACAGCCGGATTTAACCCAAGAGTATTTGCCGCAGTATCCCAAAGACCTGCAACATTTCCAGCATCATTCTGCATTTCTAGAGTAGATGTATTATCTGGGTGGAATATTACATTGGCAGCTGAAAATTCAGGAGTCTCGCCTGGATCTACAAAAGTATGATCAAAATCTACAGTAAGTCCAGTTTCCCAATTTGCATGCAACAAGTTGCTTGTGTCTACTGTTGGACCGAAAAAATCTTGTCTAACCCATTTAAAACCCGTATAAAGAGCATTAGCAGTTCTAGGGTCAGCTTCAATTATAGTCGAAGTATAATCCTGGCCAGTAGGCGAAGACCAATCACCTACAATACCACTAGCTCCTTCTGGGTTTGTCATAACATCGAAATCATCTGCAACAAGCAACCAGTTTGGGTATAAATTAGAATTTGGCTGACCATTACCATGCTGATATAGATCAGCTACACTTCTTTCACCAGCTATATTTGCACCGCCGCTACTTAAGCCAAAGGTTGCAGGTATAAAATGATTTGCAGAAACCTCTGTCTGCGTCTCTACGCCATTATTTCCTTTGAAAAATTTAGCACCAGCAACAATAGGGCCTAATCTAGCCGCCATTGCATTAGCATGAGCAGCTATACCACCATCATGATAGAACCTGAATCCTCCTCCACCAGCATCTGAAAGCTGTGATGGATAAGATTGTAAACTCCAACCAGTATCTACAGTTCTTGCAGCGTTCATTATAACTCTTGGTTCAAAAGTGCCAGGGTCTAGTATGTTTTCTGCAGTAGGAACGTCTTGTAAAATATGACTAGTATTAGGGCCATAAGTCTTAGAAGGCTCCTCTATTACAATAGATTTCCATGTAGGATTTAAATTTTCGGTCGTAGAATTAACCCATTTAGGATTTGTTTTTGCAAGATGCTCCCAAACACTAGAATCCCAATCTCGTATTGTAAATTCATCAAATCTATTTTTTAGCTCAGCATGACCTAAATCATTAATTAGTTTAGCTTCTGCCGGTAAAGATGGAAGCAAACCCGATTCTGAGTGCTCTGTAACACCTTTTGTATATATTGAACCTGACATATTTTCTCCTTAATTAAGATACAGATGTGCAGATATATAAATTGCCATCTGATGCTGCAAATCCCATTTGACCTTCTACAACCCAGTCAGTTGAAACAGTTCCATTTGTAAAATTATCAGTAGTTCCAAACTTCATAGTATGGATCCTTTGATACCCAAGGCTATCAACAGTTCCTCCATCATCATTATAAGTAACCCATTGTCCTTTAAAATTAGCAAGAGCTGTTGTTGCAGAGGATGGATGTATATATTTTATATGAGACTTAGTACTCGCTCCAGTATGAATCTCTAAACCAGCCTGATCACTACCAGCAGTACTAGCAAATCCACTTCCATCCGAATTAAGAACAATAGTATTACCTGTAGTATACTGATATTCACTACCATAAATAATAGCCTCATCAACACTCAATGTACCAGCTATAGCTACATTATTAAAAGATACATTAGAATCTGTAGTAACATAGTTGCTTAAATCTACAGCTTCACCAGTAGGTTGATCTATAAATTCAAATGTTTGTGTGCTAACATTAAATGTTAAAACTTGCTCATCTGCAGTAGGTGCAGCTTTTTCAAAAGTATTTGAAGTATTATTGTACCATAACAGTCCATGAGCAGGTTGGTCATTATTCGTTGTATGTAGATCATTTCTACCAGTACCACCTTGTGATATAGGTATAGTAGCAGTTATACTTCCAGCATATCCTGTAGTATGTTGTGATATTGAGCCGTTATTTTCGGCATTTGTTTCAGTTACGACCTTTTTCCATGTTGACATTCTTAGTTCTCCTTAATATTATTAGGTTACATTTACCAATTCTTGAACAGCAGTATCTATCGCGCTCACTATAGCGTTTTTTTCAGTAGTTTTTGTTGTTCTTGTGTTTGTACTTCTTGATACATCACCTATTTGTAATGCATTTGCAATTAGTACTTCGTAAAGGTTATTTACCTTTACCGCCATAGCAGGAGGCATTTTATATAAATACTCTCCCCATACAATATGAGGAACTGGCATGTATCCTCCGTAAAACTTTAATTTACCAGCAGCAGCTACTGTTAGTAGAGATGATGGTGTATATTTTAAACCATTTGTCGCTTTATTTGCAACCCATGTGCTTTTCGCGCCTTGAGACCAATTTCCAGCGGTCTTTTTTTGATTAAATCCTAAAGTGCCTGGAGACACTGTATAATTATAAGGAGCAGAACCAGTACCTGTGTAAGTTATAGTATAACTTGAGCCGTCAGATGCTTTGGCTGAATCGTTCATCAAGTTTTTAAAAGCAACATCTAATATACTTTTAAAATCTTTACTGCTACCAATAGCTTTACCATTAACTGGAAGTAAATCAGAAGCTCTAGTGGCAATGCTAGCGCCACTCATAATAGCATCATATTTTGTATGTGCAACTTTTAATAAATTTTTCATTTCTAACCTTTTATTTTTAATTCCCCGTTAACAAAAGCAATAGAGCCATCATCTAAGCCTTCTGGTTCTTCATTTGTTTCTAAAATATTTAGCGCGCCTGTATTATATATCTTAACTTTATTATCAAAATTAAATAAAACAGCATCAGATGGAGGTTCTATATTAGCATCAAATTGAAATGAATTAAAATACAGAGTTGTCCCATCAGTGCTAATTCCATGCTGATACTCGTCTCCAAAAAATAAAGCACCACCTGTTGGGATTGATTGATTAAACTCTGGTAAATCAAATTCATTTGTAGTAGTTGTTTGAGTTTGAGGCAATGTATTCTCAACACCCCAAGATATTTCATCTGGTATTTTATTTGTCCAAGATGTATTAACAGTAACATCTGACTCTATAACACTTGAGCCTGGTATACCAGGAGCAGTAGAAGTAGCGTTAGAACCTTCGGAAGATCCCCAATTTGTTGTTACGCCGTTTTTATGTCCCCAATTAGTACTCACGATCTCATTACCCAGTTACTTTTAACTATTCTTGCTCCACCTGCTCTAGTTGCTCCAAACCTAGAAACCTGATCTCTAAATTTCATCATAAAATATTCTCTCATTTTTGGATCATCAGCTAGCTCTGACTTAACATAATCAACCAAAGCATTTTCTAAAGATTCAGGTATAGGTAAGGTTTTTGACTCATCTGTTATAGTAGAGAAGTCAGGAACCCTAGTTACCTCTAGCTGCAGACCATCGTAAACTACAGGGTCTGTACCAGTTATTGCAACCTTTATTTCTTTAGTAGGTTTTACTAAATAACCATCATCATTCATTTCGTATAGATAGATATATTTGCCTTCTACATACCAATAATATTTTCTTTCATTAATAGTATAGGCCATTATTTTTCCTCTATATGATTAGTTTCATATATTCTAGAGATTGGATAGTATTTATCATCATCTAAGTTTAAAACTTTTAATTCGTTAATTCTAATAAAAGAAGGATCTATAGCATACTGATGAACACCTACTTCAATACCTGTAGTCATTTTATCAACATTATCTTTAGTTGTTTGTTGTATTTCAGCAATACCGTCTTTAGCTAAAGCCTTTACTAAATTAAATCTTGTTTCTCCAACTCTTTCCATTAATTCTTGCATTGTCATAATTCTTAATTCCTTGTCTGAGCTTGTTGTGGTACGCCTAGTATTTCTGCAAACTCATTTTTAAGAGTAATATAAAGCTGTGTATTTATCTCAACTTCTTTAGAGACTTTATTTAATAAAGCTGAATACTTTGCACTAGTAGTTTGAGTTTCAGTGGAAAGCTCACTTAATTTAGTAGAAATATAATTTAACCTAGCTGTATTCATTTCACTATCTTCTTCTGTGCTAATCCAGGTATTGGCATCTGTAAAATCAGAAGCTAAATCTGCAGATAGACTGCTAAATGCATCACTAGGAAGACTTGCTATTGCTGTTTTTATATTGTGCAAACAAACCCTACTAGCAGCATGAACCACTACAGCTCTGTCATACTTTTTAGGGAAATTTCCTACAAACTCTCTTTCTGAATTTGTAGCAGCTAACCTAAACTTTCCTCTCCCATAATCAAAATATTGCTTTGTCCATGTATGACTAGGGTCTATTTCATCATCGCCCGGCTCTTCTTGCTCAGTCCCGCTAAAAGACGGTATTGAGACTATATGGGCAAGAGCTTTTGTAATTCTTACTCTATATCCTTGGCCTGAATAATTTCTATTCCAAAAATAAATATTACCTTTTTCTGAATAAGGAGTTGAGGTATCTTTAAACCACGACCACCATCTATAGTTTATACCTCCAGCAGTATCTTCTTTTAAAAAATTAGTTCTAACAGCATCAACGGCTGATACAAAAGCATCGTAATTAGCAAAACTACCATCTGCTATTATATCTGCTTGCATAAAAAATTCATTAAAATAAACAGGGATAGTAACAGTATTATCACCAACAGCTATTATATTCCAAGGACCGCCTAAAAGAGCTGATGGATTGCCGTAAAAAGTTTTTGTTAATTTTCTATTTTCATTTCTTGCATCATTCTGGACTATAGTAATCTGATCTCCAGTAGAAAAATTATGAGCTACTTTTGCAGAATTAGCAATACCTGCTTGAATAACATCTGGAATATTATCATAAGTTCCATCTCCAACGGTCCAGGCACCAGTATCATTAGTATTGTCATTGTGAAGCTTTGTAGCTAAATAAGTATCTGGTAAAGCCCCAAAGGTTAAATCTGTATAATGGTTTCCCGATGCATCGGTAGTAATTGATTGGCTGAAAAATATATGAGTATCGTCATTTTCCACAGCAGCAGTAGTAGTACTAACTCTAGGAAGAACTCTTATCTTTCCACCTTCTTTGTAAAAAGCAGGATATTCAACGGTTGCATATTCTAAACTATTGGAATCAGCAGCCCTATTTTTTAAAGATGGAGCTATTTCTCTGCAAGTTTTGTAAGACCCAGAATTATCTGCTCTTTCAACATATCTTACAATACCTGTTCCATCATCTACTCCAGAATCATCTAAGAATACAGCAGTAGTTGTAAATAAATCTAAATCTACAGGATTGGTTTTTTGAAGAGTTTGTATTACAGCTAAACCAGCATCTTCTATCCACTGTAAAAGACTAAGTCCACCTGGTACAGACGTTATAGATGCTATTTCTGTTTCGTAGTTCATTTATGAATAAACTATTGTTACCGAGCAAGTTGCGCTACCAGTCAAAGTAACATCTGCATAAATAGCTGATGTGAACTCTACTCCAGCTGATGGAGAAAACATCCATGATTGAGCTGCAGCAGTAGCTACGAAAGAAAGAAGTGCAGTACCTGAGTTATCTGCGCTATTTTTAATTTCTATTTTATCCCCGGCAGTAGCCCCGTTAACTGAGACCATTACAGAATGAACAGTTCCAGCAGTAGCTTTCACCTGACCATCTGCTGTAAGAACTTTCGCAGAAACACCGCCTACAATTTGGTTTAAAGCTTCTTGAGATGTGTATTTAGTTATATTTGATGCCATTTAATTCTCCGCTAATATAAGGCTCGCCCCGAGAGGAGGACGCTGTGAACTCAAGAAATGCACAAGAGAAAGAGCGAGCCCTAATAATTAATTAATTGTAACCTTATAGGGATAGAAATCCCAATAGTCCTCAGGTAATGTGATTGTCGCTATTATCATGCTTCGTAATATGTTTTATTCGGAACAACCAATGCATGTGCTGTAAATGCACCAAGGTCAACTGCGCCTCCAGTACTATTACTTAAAGTAAGAGTAACTGTATCTGCCGCCGTAACTGAAGCACTTACTGATAGATCTTCTGGATCTATACTGATGCTCCCTAAGACAAAGTCTCCTAAAGCCGCACCTGCTACAGTTATAGAAACATCTATAACATCATCATTAGCAAGTGATGCAGGATCAGATACAGCTACAGATCCTTGCAACAATTTTCCTTCCGGGTGTTTGGCAAACCAATAATTTTTAGCCATAATTTATCCTTTCTAAGTTAAAAGAGCCCTCCGAAGAGGGCTCAAATTAATTGTTATGTTATAACCAAACTGCGTGAGTTTCAGGAGCAGAGAACTCAAATCCAAGATCAGCTTGAATTAAATCTACTCTATAATCTTCACCGGAGTTTTTAACAGTTTTAACACCAGGATAAACAGTCACATCACGATTAACACCGTTACCAATTAATGGTCTAATTGCACATGCGCTCATATTAGCACAGATCATTTTCACATTTGTTTGATCTAAGTGAATGTCTCTAACAAGTTTAATAGTTGTGCCATCAACATCGAATGAACGATATTTAACACCAGCCATTTTTCCTGTTCCTGAAAACTGAATATTATAATTAGGGCTAATTTCAGCATTATTCTTCATGAATCCACCTAATTTAGCATGCCAGTTCCAAACCTCAGTATTACAATAGTATACTGAAGATTGTTTGCCACCTACCATAAATCTAGGATCATGTAAAGCTGATAATTGCTCTAAGTAATCATCTACAGTGTGAGCAGAGCTCCATGAGAATGAGTTACCATTATTAAGAATAAAGTTTACAATACCTTCAGTATATGTAATACCGTCATCATCAGTTTCTTGTTGCCCAAAATAACCTGCTTGACCAATTTCCCATGTCATTTCAGTCATTTTATCTTTCCACTCATTAGCCCATGGATTTTCACCAAATTTAAGTTTAGTTGCCATCGCACGACCAGACATCATTGCTGTCTTTTTAAAGATTTGAGTTTGACCATAATCGGTTGAAAATGGTTGTTGCTTCCAAGTAGACCCATAACCACTTAATTCATGATAAGCAGTACCTGAGATATACATTCTCATTGGCTCTAATTTAGCAGCTAATGAAGTTGTAGAAGTTGCACCTGGATTTACATCAGGAATAACAGGAGAAGCGTGAGCTCCACCCATAGAGCAAGGAACTAAATCAGTAGTAGCTTTAACTAGTTTACATCTTAAAACAACACCCTCTGCAACGTCAGCTCCACTATGAACTGCTTTCCATTTAGCAACTGATGTAATTCGAGCTAATGCATAATCTGTAGGTTTATTTGCATCTCCAACAGCATTTTTAACAGGTATTCTAACTACTTGGTTAGGTAAAAACCATGTAGGGGTAGTCATAGGACCAGCACAAGCTGCATTTCCAGAAGTGTTACCAATTTTATTTGTAATATTTCCATGAACTTTATAATCACCACCTACTAAAATACTAAAACCTGCATTTACAGCACTTGGTAAAGCATCATCGTCATGCGCAGCTGCAGCTAAATTTGTATCATCTTGAACAGCGGCTAAAGCAGCTGAGTTCCATGTAGCTCCACCTGCAGCAATATCAAGTTTTTCAGCTACAGCAGCATGTGAGTCTGTATTATTAACACCTAAAACATAACCATATCTTTTGAATGTTGCTAAATCTCTTTTAATAGCATATTCAAATTTAAAGTCATCAGTTGGCTTCTTTTTGAATTTTGTTAATAAGTGAATAAAAGGATCTCTCTGAAAAGAAAGATTTGTGTAAGTATTACCAAAGTTATAGGCACGTCCAAGATCCCCTAAATCTGGAGAACTGTTTGTCCCTGTTCTTTGGTTCGTATTTGTAACATTAAAATTATCCCCTGCCCATGGGTTATTTTGAACAGGATTCTCAATTGTATGTGGATTACCTGGAGATATTTGCGAACCTTCAACTTGGTTTCCACCACCAGGAGTTATCCCTGAATAGTCATTATTAGCCATTTATAGCCTCACTTTCATTTAGTGTTCTGAGGCTAGGATAAGAAAATTTTTACTTTAGCCTAGAACGGGTTATCGTCGTCTGCGAACGGATTACCAAACATTGTCTGGAAATTCTGTTCTTCGCTAGTCATACCTTGACCAGCATTATTAGCGCCACCTATACTGGTGGGAATGTTTCTAACGGCTTGCATTTGATTCATCATTTCTTGTTGAGTAGACT
>Ga0209645_1000037_pt1 | contig 59045 bp, 97 predicted proteins | sample ETNvirenome_6_30_FD_184070 | JGI IMG/M metagenome (GOLD analysis project Ga0209645, IMG submission 184070) | Marine viral communities from the Pacific Ocean - ETNP_6_30 (SPAdes) (version 2) | ecosystem: Environmental > Aquatic > Marine > Oceanic | place: Pacific Ocean | collected 2013-06-19
TTCTGGAGACACCTTTAGTGGTATTATATTTGGTGATACGTTTGACGTAGGTGCTCCAACAGACGCAACGGTGACAGCAGCTAAATTAACAAGTATTAACGGGGCGTATAGAAACGTACAAACATTAACAGGAGGATTATCTGTTTCATCTTCTGAAAATGCTAGTATAGTAGGTCCTGTAACGGTGTCCTCAGGACAGACAATAAACGTAGCTAGTGGTGGAACACTAGTGATATTATAGGAGTAAATAGTGGCAGATTGTGCACAAGCAATACAGTCCATCGGCACTTACGAATTTGTTATTCGTGGTAATGTGACTACTGAAGCTGAGTTCAACTCAAACGTTGAATGGGTTGTCGGTAAAGACTCCAATGACACAGCTATCATGGGCGCAAAGCCAGACGCTGTTACTTGGGCAAAAGTCAAAGCTGATATGGACAAACAGGATGCATTCGCATCACAAAAAATAATTAACGAAACAGCAAGAGCTTATCTTGCATCAACTGACTGGATGTCAGTCAGAGAAGCAGAGGGCGGAACTGCTATGCCTTCTGATGTAAAAACAAAAAGAGCAGAAGAACGTGCTAAGGTTGTGGATTACGCAAACTTTAGCGGATAGGAGAAAAAATGGCATCATTAGCAACAAAGGTAAAACTTTACTGTGAAGCAAACTCAAAGACTGTAGACTTTACAAAGGATGTTTTACTTCAGGATGATTCTGACGGTAAAGGTCCTTACATTAAAGAATGGAATATTTCTGGTTTGGACAAACCTACAGACTCACAACTCGCTGCACAAGAAACAGCAGGTAATACTGAAGAGAAAAACAATCAAGTTAGAGCTACAAGAAGAGCAGGTTACGGAGATATCGGTGATCAGCTAGATCTGTTATATAAAGATTTGGTAGCAGGTAAAGTAGACTCAACAGGTGAGTGGGCAAAAAAAATTAAAACTGTCAAAGACGCAAACCCTAAATCATAAGGAGTAAATAGTGGTATCGCAGTTAAAGGTAAATGAGATTATAAAGCAGTCAGGCTCATCAATTACGATTGGGGAGGACGGAGATACTTTATCTGGACCTTTTACTAATACCCCTGCTTTTTATGCAGAACTTACTACAGATTACGGAATTAGCGATAACACCTCTACTTTAATAAAATGGCAAACTACTATATTTGATACAGATACAGGATATAGCTCTAGTACAGGTAGATATACAATTCCTACAGGAAAGGGCGGTAAATATGTTTTATTTGTAGGTGCTTTGATACAATCAGGTGCAGACCAAAACATGGCTAATGCCGTTATTTATTTAAAAAAGAATGGTACTATTGTTAATAGTAATCTTAACTATTACAACTCTACAAGAATACATTATAAAACATTTAACACCATTCATTATGAAACTTGTGCTGCGGGTGATTACATAGAAGCATATTGTTTGTGTGATACTCAGAATGGCGGTGGTGCTAGTGTGTTAGGCAATGCAAATGCAGGATATTCACATTTTGGAGCATACAGGATTATAGGAGCATAGATGACCAGTAAACTAAAAGTAAATATACTCGCTGATGGTGGTGATAATGCGATCTTGACTTCCGATGGATCAGGCTCTTTAACTATTAATAATGCTGCGTTAAAAAATACTCCGGCTTTTTCTGTTAGACTAAGTAGCAATCAGACATTATCAAACAATACTCTTACAAAAATTACATTAGATACTGAAGATTACGATACAGATAATGCTTTTGCGTCTAACAAATTTACAGTACCTAGTGGTGGTGCTGGTAAATATAAGATTACATTAAATATATATTGGAGTTTTGGTAATACTGAAAGTGCCTCTGAAATACAATTACATTTGTATAAAAATGGTTCATCAGTACAAAGAGAATGGATTTCATTTAATCCTAGTGGCAGAATGTCAGGTGCGGCTCAAACATTAACTATGGATATGAGTTTAGCAGCATCTGATTATTTAGAAATGTACGCACGTGGTTATACTGGTGGTGCTTCTATTGCCGCTGTAGATACACAAACAAGAATGCACGGATTTAGGTTAATAGGAGCATAGCATGCCACTGAACACGATCCCCAATAAAGGTTTAACGAGTAGAGGTTATCCAAGCGATAGAATTGTAACTCCTTTAATTATAAACGGAGATATGTCCGTGGCTCAGAGAGGTACATCTGCTACAGGATTAACAAATGGTAGCAGTGGGTTTCACACAGTTGATAGATTTAGATATTCAGAAGCTGGTGCTCCTAGTTCACAAATAACGATGACACAAGATACAAATGTACCTACAGGACAAGGTTTTGTAACAGCTATGAAATTTGATGTAACCACAGCACAAGGCTCAATGTCCGCTGCAGACAGAGTTACTTTTGACCAAAAAATAGAAGCACAAAATTTACAATTATTAAAATATGGAACATCAAATGCAGAAAAATTAACTTTATGTTTTTGGGTTAAAGCAACCAAAACAGGAACTTATGTAGTGTGGATTTATTCACCTGATGGCACTAGAAGTGTAGCAAAGCAATATACAGTGAGTGCATCTGATACTTGGGAAAAAAAGACAATTAATATACCTGCGGATACAGGCGGAACAATTAATAATGATAATGGAGAGGGTTTTAGAGTAAGTTGGTTTATAGCAGCAGGTTCTAATTTTACCAGTGGAACATTAGCATCATCTTGGGAATCTCATACCGCTGCTAATACAGCGGTGGGTCAAGTAAATGCCACAGATAGTACATCTAATAATTGGCATATAACAGGCATACAACTCGAAGTCGGTGAGTTTGATTCCACAACCATACCTAGTTTTCCTTTTGAGAGTTATGCGAATAGTTTAGAAAAATGTCAAAGGTATTATTTCGAAGAGGGTAACAATGCACAAAGTTTTGTTGCAGGTGCTTTTAATGCCTCTGATTCACCTTTCAGATATCAATTTATGAAACCAATGAGAGCAGCGCCTTCAGGTTCAATAGGTGGCTCAATAAACACAGATTTAAAACTTTATAGTGCGGGAAGTGATAAAACTTTGACTGCTGTATCTTTTGCAGCTATTACTACACATGGTGCAAGAGTAGAAATATCCTCTTCTGGTGCATTTACTGCGGGTCAGACAGGACATTTTTATTTACTAAATAATACAGGAAAATTAAAATTTGATGCGGAGTTATAGATGATACAGACAGTAACAAAAATTATAAGTGCAATTGATAATTCAATTACATATAAAGTTGTTTCTCAAGATAATTCAACAATCTATGTACCTCACGACACTGCAAACCGACACTATCAAGAGATTCTTGAGTGGGTTGCTGCGGGTAATACAATAACCGACCCAGGGTCGTAATAAATGAATTTTGCGAGATTAGCATTCGCTGAAGCCCCTTTCTCTGCGGAAGGTGGAACTAGTATAGCAGTCGCTGTTACTGGTCAAGCCCTCACTACTACATTAAATAGTGTATCAGTTGACGTAACTACCGGTGTTGCAGTCACTGGTCAAGCCCTCACTACTACATTAAATAGTGTAATTGTATCAGCTCAAGGAGAGATCTCAGCTTCAGGACAAGCTCTTACTGGATCTGTAAACAATGTCGTAGTAGCAGGACAAGCTGTTATAAGTGAAACAGGTTTTGGTTTAACTTCAACATTAGGAGATGAATCAGTAGCTATTAACATAGCTATTGCTCAAGTAGGACAAGAATTAACTTCAACTTTATCTGACGAAGTTGTTGTAGGATCTGCAGTAGTTGTAGAAACAGGAGTTCAAGGAAATACAAGTTTAGGAAGTGTTGCTGTTCAAATCCCTGGTGATGTAGTTATAAATGGACAAGAAGCTACAGTTTCTCAAGGAAATGAAACTGCAATTGGCTCAGCTTTAGTTGTTCCTAAAGGAGTAACTCAAACTTTCACTGTAACAGTAGCTTCAGTCGGAGGCGCTAATAAATACTTCATAGACGGAGTTCAACAGCCTACTCTTGAATTAAAAGAAGGTAATGTTTACATATTCGATTGGTCAGCCGCTACAGGGCACCCTGTTAGGTTTTCTACCACTAGTGATGGTACACATAGTGGAGGTAGTGAATATACTACAGGGGTTGTAAAAGACGATAGTAATTATAAAACAACTATAACTGTTGCCGCTTCTGCTCCTACTCTATATTATTACTGTCAATATCATAGTGGTATGGGAGGTCAAGCTAATACTCCTACTAATACAGATTATCAAGGTCAATCTGCTACTACAAGTTTAGGAAGTGTTACAGTTGAGCTTGTAACCGATATAGTTGTTACAGGTCAAGAATTAACTACATCATTAGGAAGCACTACTCAAGTTGGAAGTGCTGCAATTGCTGTTACTGGTCAAGCATTAACAACCACTTTAAACGATGTAGTAGTAAAGAATAATCAAGTATTCTCAGTAACAGGGCTTTCTGCAACTACATCTGTAGGAACTGTATCAATAGTAGGGCAACAAATTCTTTCAATTTCTGGATTTTCTGCTAATATTAATATAGGTTCACCTAATTTCTGGCAACCTATACCAGGGGCAAGTAATTCGTGGACTGAAGTAAACACTTCGAATACAAACACATGGAAGGACATAGCGGCATAAAATGGCATCAACTTATTCAAGTAGATTAAAATTAGAATTAATGGAAGCTGGCGCAAATGCTGGCGTATGGGGAAATAACACTAACGAAAATTTACAAGTTATCGATGCTGCAGTAGGAGGTTATTTAGCTAAATCTGTAGCAGGAAGTTCTAACGTTACTTTAACAAGTTCTAATAGAGATCCAGATGTTGAATCTACTAATGAAGCAGGTAATAAAGTAATTGAATTTACAGGAACACTATCTGGTAATATTTATGTCTTTTTACCAGCAGTAGAAAAAGAATACATTATACATAATAATACTACAGGGTCTCATACTTTACATGTAGCTCCTACTGGTCATGCAGCTAATGGCATAGCTATTACTCAAGGAACTCACACTGTTACCTACGTTAAAAACGGAGATGATATGGTAGATCTTTTTGCAGATGGCACTAGTTCTTTAGGAACTGTTAATGTTGCAGTATTGAATGCAACTACAGTAACTGGTGATGGTTCAGCTTTAACAGGAATAGATGCTTTTCCTAGTTCAACTAAAATGTTATTTCAACAATCTGCAGCACCTACTGGTTGGACTAAACAAACTACGCATAATAATAAAGCTTTACGTGTCGTATCAGGTTCCGTAAGTTCAGGTGGCTCTAATACTTTCGCTGCAGCGTTTAATACTAATAATACTATTAGTGGAACTACTGGTGGCACCGCAGTTACTATATCGGGATCAACCGCTGGTCACTCAATCACACAAGCTGAACTACCAAACATAACTCTAACTCCACAACAAAAAGCAAAAACAGAAGACAAAGGTCCTTTGAACAGAGGTTCTTCTTCTGGTGGAGGTGCTGGTTACGAATTTCTTGACATACCTTTGGGTGGTTCAGGTACAGCTCACAGTCACGCTGCAGGATCATTAGCAGGTGGATCGCATACACATACTTTTTCTACTAACTTAAATCTAGATGTACAATATGTAGATTTAATTATTGCAGCAAAAGATTAATTTGAAAATTGAAATTAAAGATAACTGTCCTCTCAATAATTTTACTCCTTGTAAAAAATTTGACTGTGCTTGGTTTACTCAAATAAGAGGAACTCACCCTCAAACTGGTGAAGAAATTGACGAGTATGGCTGTGCTATTGCTATGCTTCCTTTATTACTAATAGAAAATTCTAGACAAAGTAGTCAAGCTGGTGCTGCAATAGAAAGCTTTAGAAATGAAATGGTTAAAGCTAATAATCTTAGTAATTTATTAAAATTAAAGAAAAAGTAATGTACAACAAAGTTCAGTTTAGACCTGGTATAGATAAAGAAAATACTGAATATGGTGCTGAAGGTTCATGGATAGATTGTGATAAAGTAAGATTTAGATTTGGACTTCCTCAAAAAATAGGAGGCTGGCTTAAAGTAGCAAGTTCAGCTATGGTAGGAGTTGTTAGAGGAATTAAGACTTGGTTTGATTTAGACGGAAGTCGATATATAGGTTTAGGAACTAATAAAAAAGTTTACATATTTAACGGAGGTAACTTATATAATGTTACTCCTCTTAGACAGAGCAATACTTCTTTAACGAATATATTTACTACTACTAATGGAAGTGCTAATGTTACTGTAACTGTAAACAGTCATGGAACTAGTGCTGGTGATTTTGTTATATTCGATACTATATCTTCATTAACTTCAGGTACTAATTTTACAGCTTCTAACTTTACAACAGGAGAATTTGAAGTACAAGGAGTAGCAAATGGAAACGCTTTTTTTATTCAAATGCCGTCAGCTGAGTCTGGCTCTGGTATAACTAATAAAGGAAATGGAAACGCTAAATTTGAATTAAACGCAGAACCCGATGTTCAAACTTTAGGATATGGTTGGGGTACATCAACATGGAATACGGAAACATGGGGTACAGCTCGATCTACTTCTAACGTTACTTTAGATATGGGTATGTGGAGTTTCGATAATGCCGGTGAAGATTTATATGCTTGGAAAAAAAATGATAGTACATATTTATGGGATACTTCAGCAGGCTTAGCTAATAATCGTATGACCGCAGTTACTAATGCTCCTACAGCTTCAGTTACTGGTTTAGTTTCTACTCCTGATAGACATTTAATTTGTTTTGGAACTGAGATAACTATAGGAACTCCTAGCACTCAAGATACCATGTTTATTAGATGGTCAGATCAAGAAAATTTTACTCAATGGACTCCTAGTACAACTAACACGGCAGGCTCTCAAAGATTAGGTGAAGGAAGTAGAATAATATCTGCAAAGAAAACTAGAAATGAAATTTTAGTATGGACTGATCAAGCACTTCATAGTATGCAGTTTATTGGTCCTCCTTTTACTTTTGGATTTAGATTACTAGGTACAGATTGTGGAGCTGTTGGTATGAATTCTACAGTAGTTGTTAATGATACAGCATACTGGATGTCAGAAGGTCGTTTTATGATTTATAGAGGAGGTATACAAGAACTTCCCTGTAGTGTGAAAAGTCATGTATTTGGTGATATTAATACTGCTCAAAATACTCAAGTATATGCTGGTGAAAATAATGAATTTAATGAAGTTATATGGTTTTATTGCTCGTCTAGTTCAAGTCAAGTAGATAAGTATGTTATTTATAATTATCAAGAACAAGTATGGTATGTAGGAAATTTAAGTAGAAGTGCATGGGTAGATCAAGGAGTATTTTCAGTTCCTCAAGCTACTGAATATGATTCTACTTCTACTGCAGCAACTTCAGATACTTTAAATGGAGTATCCGCTGGTCGTAGTTTTATATACGAACATGAAACAGGAACTTCAGATGATGGTAGCACTATGAATACGTTTTTAACTAGTGGAGATGTAGATATAGCAGACGGAGATCAATTTATGTTTATTAGAGGATATATACCAGATTTTAAAAATTTACAAGGAACTGTAAAAATGAATTTATTATCTAGAGATTTTCCTACAGATACTCAAACTCAATCTGGTAATATAGATATTACAACAAGCACTAAACAAGTTAATACTAGATCGAGAGGGAGACAAATCGCTGTAAAAATTAGTAGTGATTCAGGCACGAATGATCAATGGAGATTCGGAACGTTAAGAGTAAATGCTAGACCAGATGGTAAAAGATAATGGCATTTAAAAGACCTCCTAGCCTTCCGATAGCTAGATCTGACGATGAATTAATGCAAGTATATAATCAAGCTATTGTTGATTTAGAACAGTATTTATTAGAAATTACTCAACCCGCAGATACGGGATTTACTACTAGTAATGTAACTACTAATAAAGCTTTAGATCCTACATCTGCTAACTTAGCTACCGTAGCAAATACTTTAGCTACTTTAATAGATGCTTTAAAATCGAAAGGATTAATTGGTTAATTATAGAAAAGCTACTTTAGAAGATGTAAAGCCGATTAGAAACTTACTTTTAAACTGGCTTGAAGAATCGCCTTTAAAATTAGGAAAACCTAATACTAGAAAGGGAGATTCTTACATATATGATATAATTTATAATAACTTCGTAATAGTGGCTGAAAAAGATAATAAAATCATAGGAACTATATCAGTAATTGATGAAGATACTTGGTATACAGATAAAAAGTTTTTTAGAGTGAATTGGCTTTATGTAGATAGTAAAAAAAGAAATAGTAGAATAGCAAAAAAATTGCTAGAATATGTTAAAGAATACGTTAAAATAAACAAAATGCCTTTGATACTTGAAATGACACAAGGACATGATATTGATAGAAAACATCAATGGTTAATTAGACAAAACTTTGAATACCTTGGTGGAACATATGGAGATAATTTATAATGGGAAGTTTATTTAAACCAGCTACAACTGTTGTAGAGGCACCTAGTCAAAGTCAAGTACAATATGATATCCCACAGTATTTTAAAGATTTACAAGAAGATGTATTTGCTAGAGCCAATACAGCAAGTCGACAACCTTTTCAAGCTTATCAAGGTGAACGTATAGCAGATTTAACTGCTCTTCAAAATGCTGCAATTACTCAAGCACAAACTAATTTAGGACAGTTCGGTCAATCTGGTGTAATACCTGAAGCTCAAAATAGAGTAAGAGATGCAGCTAATATAGCAGGAACTCAATTTACTACTAATATTGCAAATCAGTATATGAATCCTTTTATGGATACTGTAGCTAACAATGCAATAAGAAATTTACAAGAAGAATCTGCTAGAGCACAACAAACAGCTAGAGCACAAGCCGTTTCAAGAGGTGCATTTGGTGGAGCAAGACAAGGAATACAAGAAGCTACTCTTCAAGCTGAAACTGCAAAAAAAGCAGGAGATTTAACAGCTCAATTACAAGCACAAGCTTTTCAAGATGCAGCAAATAGATTTGCTACTGATCGTGGTGTTGCAGCTCAAGGCCAATTAACTGCAGCTCAAGCAATCCCTGGTTTACAAGCTCAAGGTGGACAAGTCGGTTTACAAGAAGCGGCCGCTGCAACTCAATTTGGTGGACTACAACAAGCAATTCAACAGCAACGATTACTAGAAGATTACCGTGATTTTGTAGAACAACAAGGATTTGAAAGAGGACAATTAGGATTCTTATCAAGTATTCTTACAGGTGCTCCTATACGTTCTTACGGCGAAGAACGTTCAGGTACAGTAGGACAAGTTATAGGAGGTACTTCTCCTTTTGGTCAAATAGCAGGGGCTATTGGATCAGCTTATATGATGAGTGATTCTCGTTTAAAAGAAGATATTAAACTAGTAGGTAAATCTCCATTAGGAATAAATATCTATGAATTTAAATATATTAATAGCCCTGATAGATATCAAGGTGTAATGGCGCAAGAAGTGCCAGAAGCTTCTATTAATATTAATGGTTTCTTAGCTGTAGATTATAATAAAATAGATGTAGATTTTAAGAAGCTAAGGTAATATGTCAACAGCTTTAAATGTAAAAGAAGATTTTAATATTCTTCAAAACTTCATAAAAGAAAATAATCAAGAAGGTATAGATCGTATTTACGAAAAATATGGTGGAGAAGAAAGATTTGAAAACGCCATAATGAATTATAATGAAGCAAATGAACGTCCGCCTGGTGAAGACGAAGTAATGTCTACTGAAGAAGTTCTTGAATTAATGGACAAAAGAGCAGATGAGGGACAGGTAACTCAAGATGCTACTTCTATTCTTTCTGATTTAGATAAGTTTAAAAACGCTGAAAAAGAATTTCAAAACTACGAAGAAAAAATAGCCCTTGCAGATAATATTATAAGTTTAGCTAATTTAAATGAACAGCAAGGAGATTTATTAAAAGAAAGTTTAGGGGCTAATAATAAAGGAATATTCGGAACAATTACAGATGGTGTTAAAAGCATAGGAGATATCTTTACAGGTAGAACTGATTTTGATTTAGATACTTTTAGGGCCGCCGCACTTACAGCTGAAAAACTACCAATAGGTTCAGAGAATGTCGGATCACTTTACGGTGCTGCTTTTACTGATACGCCTGGTAAAGAAGTATTTAAAGATAGACTTATGGATCCTAGAACTCAATTCTTTTTACGATTAGCAAGAGAATCAGGAACACCTTCTTTCGCTTCTCCTTTTGCACGTGTCGCTAATGCTGCAGTTCAAACGGGTGAAGCTGAACAACAAAAATTATTAAACTTATTAAAGTATAGAGATAAAAATAAAACTACTGATAAAACAACAACTAAACAAATAAGATACACGATAAAAGCAAACGACCCTTACTTTTCAGATTTAGGTTTTGCGTCAGGAACACCTGGGTATGCCACTGTTCAATTAGAAAACGGAAAAATAACAAACTATTTAGATTTTGCTTTATCTACTCAAAAAGTAGCAGACGAAGAATTCGATCCTCAAAAATTTCCTATAATTGAAAGTGAAGATAAAAGAATTTTTACAGAATTTGATTTAGATTCAAATATAACACAAAGAAATATATTACAAGAAAATGTTAGATTAGCTTCACAACTAGACGGACAAAAAGGTGTAACTAACGCAGATCAACTTTTATCGCCTATTGTAGAATTTGTAGCTCAAAAAAGTCCAGATCTTGCTAATACTCTTGCAGGAATAGTTAATAGAGAAGTAAAAGATTTTGAAATATTTAAAGATTTAGAAGCTAATGTGTTTGATCTTTTATTAGACGATCTTAAAAATTTATACCCTGTATCTGATAACGATATGAGAGTTATTAAAGCATCTAAACCTTTAGGGGCTTTTGGATTTGGTTTACGTTCATCTCAATTATTAGCTTTTAAAGAATATGATATTTTAAAAAATCAAGCTGAAAGAGAATTCATAATAAAGAATGGTCAATTAAATCAACAACCAACTTCCTTTTCAAATAAAGGCATAGAGTATAACGGTAAAATGTATTATACAGCGTCTAACTATGGAAATGCTGTCTTACAAGATAGAATAAATGCTGAGTGGAAAAAATCAGGAATTACAGATGAACAAATGGATAAGTGGGGTTTTAGAAAAGAAGATGGACAATACAATAATGTTACTAAATTAATAGCTATAAACGGAGTAGAAGTTGCTGAAGCATTCGGAGAACCTAGCGATAAGATATTCTTATCAAAAAGTAAAGAAGCTGAAAGCTTATTAGACACTTTAAATTTACCAGCTGACCCTGACGATTTAACTACGCCTTTAGTTTTAAGTTTAGCAGAGGGAGAGAAAGCGAGACAAGAAATATTAAGATTAGATTCAGGACCAGGTGATGCTATATATGACGCTTGGGTAGAAAAATATCCAGGTTTAGATGTTAATACGTCAATTATTATTCAACTTTATCCTAATTACGATGTTGATGTTGATATTGAATAAAAATGTCCAAAGAATTATTAAAAAAAATAGAAAATTCTAGTACAAGTGAACTAGATACACTTATAAATGAATTAGATACTACAAGGAAAGAAGAAAAACAACCGAATGTTTTAGGCTACGATGTTGACGTCATGAAGCAAGGCATTGACGATTACAATAAAGAATTAGAAGAATATTTAATAGAAAAAGAAGTAAGATTTAAATTTCCTTTACAACCAGGAACAGAAGAGTTCACTAATGCAATAGTGCCAGAAAACGTTAAATTAGAATTTTTAGGAGATTTTCAACCTAGTAAAACTACATCTTTAAAAATGTTAGGGTTAAACAGTCAAGAAACTGACAGTTATGCTAACTTCATGTACAATCTAATGTACGGCGCTTCTTCAAACATGGGTCCAGATACAGTTAAAGAATATGTAGGAAATGTTATTCAAACGTTTAACCCTGGTGAAGATATTCAAATGTCATATGCTAGTGAGTTAGAACCAGAATCGCCTAGAGATATAAACAGAATTCAAGAATTAAAAGATGCTGGATTTAACGTAGATGTAGATGATAATTTATTATTATATAAAGTAGGAGATGGTAATTGGTCAGTCGTAAATGAGCCTGGATTTTCTGAAGGTGATTTAGGATACTTTACTAAAGATATTGCAAGTGTTTTATTAGAAATACCAGCGTATGCTAAAGGCGGACCAGTAGGGGCCGGTTTAGCTGCAGGATTTGTAGAGTCAGTAGCTCAAATGGGTGCTTACATGACTAATCAAAAATTAGCAGGGAAAGAAGTAACTGCAGAAGAATTTAGAGATAAATTCATAAACTCTTTACCAGATGCTGCATTTGCAGGAGTAAGTACAGCGGTACTAACTAAGGTAGCAGATAAAGCATACAAGTTTATTATGAATAAATTAGGATCTCCTAAACAAAAACTTAAAGATGATGAAATAGAAGAAAGCACTGCGGCTGTTGAATCAGGTTCTACAACTATAAATAAATTAGACGAAATTAATAAAGACATACAAGAAGTAACGGGTAATACTTCAGCTAAAGTTCAATTAACCTTAGGAGAGGCTACTGGTAGTTACGACTTACTTGCAAAGGAAAATAGCATACAAAAAATACCTGAATTAGCTGATAAATATAATCAAGCTTATAAACAAAAAATAATTTTATCTCAAAATAGTTTAGAAGAATATACAACTAAAATTTTAGGAGAAGAACCCACTCCTAAAACTCAAGTAGTAAGTGAGTTAGGAGAGAACATACAAACAGGAGTAAGTGAAGGTTTAGAAAAAAACACTCAAAAAATATTAGATAATTATACTCAAGATTTTTCAAGTTTTAGTAAAATATATGATTTAATAAATAAAAGTTCTGACGGAGGTATAGATTTATTAGAAAACACTAACTTTATTACAAATATATTTAATCAACAAAAAAAATTACTTAACACTGAATTAGAAGCAATTGAAGGTAACGTATCTAGAATATTAGGTAATTACTCTGAAGAGATAACTAATAATTTAGTTACTTTAAGTAGTTTTAGAAAAACTTTAAATTTAATAGACAACAATAGAAGTTTCTTAAGAGAATTAGATCCTAAAAGTGCTGAATATAGCATATTTAAAAATTTCTTAGATTTTACTAAAGAAGGTAGAAAAACTAAAACATTAAGCTTAGAACAAACTCAACAGCTTATACAGTATGTAGATGCTTTATCTTCAGATAGTTTTTCTGCTGCATTAAAAAATGTACCAGATGCTAAGAAAGCAGAGTTTAGACAGTTATTATCTGCGTTAAGAAGAGATCTAAGAAGAGGAGTTAATAAAAATTTAAGTAAAAATGATGCTAATGAATTATTTGCTAGTTACGATAATTTAAGAAATCTAAGAAAAGATTTCGATAATAATGTTATTAATGAATTATTCATACAATCTAAATCCGGCAAAGTAAAATTAGCAGACGGTCATATTATAAACCACGTGCTATCTAATGAAAGATTTGCTATTGAGATGGCAAGTATCTTAAATCAAACTCCTAACTTAGCTAAAAAAGCAGTATTTGAACAAGCTATAATAGATGATTATATAAAAAATGTTTTAGGTGATTTAGGTATTCCTTCAAGCGAACTTGCTAAGAGAGCAGATAAGTGGTTTGCTTCAAACAAATACATAGACAATTTTTTTACAGGAGAAAATAGAAACATTATAAAACTAATGCAATCTCCTAGAAAATTTGATCAATACGTTAAAACAATGAATAAAAGAAAAGAAAGTGCTTTAGGAAGAGTAAATAAAGAATATGAAGAATTTACTAGCATGGACCCTGCAAACTACTTAGATTATTTTAAAAAAAATCCTACTCAATTTAATAAAATAATTAGTATTATTAGATCAGGAGATTCAGCACTAGCTAATCAAGTGCGTAGACAAACTCAACAATTCTTTTTAAGAGAATTTTATGATGCAACAACATCTTATGATGCTAGAGCTGGTATGTATGCGTTTGATGGAGCCAAGCTTTTAGAGTTTTTAAAAGTTAATAATAATAGAGAAATGTTATTAAATATCTTTGGTGAACAAAGAGGCGCTAAATTCATAGGTGCTTTTGACGATATTGGAAATATTTTATTAAATTTTCAAAAGAAAATTACAGATATAGAAAAGGAACCAGTAATAACTAGAGCAGGGCTTGATATAGTTTTTGGTCCTTTAAATAGAAAAAGAACAATCTTAAGAGGAATTACTAGAGCAGTAAAATTATTTGGTGCTGAAGATTATATGGATAACGTGTTAGATGTAGAAACGTATATAAAAACTTTACTTGATCAAGAAAAACTAGGAACAGTAACCGCTGTATCAGGAACTCAAGCAATTGAAGCAGATCAAGAACCACCTAAGCCAACTTCAATGGTCGATAAAATAGTGGATAGTGTAGGTTCGTTAGAGATATTTAATTAGTGTCTCTGAGTAAATCGGTCAAAGGAACATCATCAGAGCATGCCGGAATTTCTTGGTTATTAAAACAAGGCTATCATGTATTTAAAAATGTACATGTTACTGGTTTTATAGACGTAGTTATATTTAATGGTAAAGAACTAATAGGTATAGATATTAAAAGTGAAACATTTAGAAAGAAAAACGGACAAAAGATCTATAGAAAACCTACTAGTAAACAAGATGAATATGGTGTAAAATTGTTATTCGTAAAAAAAGACGGAGAGTGTTATTTTGGAAACCATTAAAGAACGTATAATTAAACACGAAGGTAAAATAAATAAGATATATAAAGATTCTTTAGGTCTTAAAACCTTTGGTGTAGGACATTTAGTATTACAATCTGATGATTTAGAAGAAAATGTAGAATATTCAGATGACGTTGTTATGAGATATTTTGAAAAAGACTTTGAAACTGCAGTAGGAGATGCCGATAAATTCATAGATAAGAACGAACATCCAGAAGATATTTATGGTGTTATAATCGAAATGTGTTTTCAACTAGGATATCCTCGTCTTTGTGGCTTTAAAAAGTTTAAGGCCGCTTTAGAAAATAAAGATTATGTAACAGCTTCAGCAGAAATGTTAGACAGCCGATGGGCTAAACAAACACCTAATCGAGCAAATGGTTTAGCAGATATTGTGAGGAACGTATAATGCTTTTAAATTTAGTTCCTACAATTTTAAAAGGAGTTGTTGACGTTGTTAAAACTAAAACCGAAACTAAAAAACTTATGGCTCAAGCTGAGCAAACGCATGTTAGAAAAATGGCTGAAGGTGAAATTGATTACGCCATCGCAACACAAAAAAATATGCAAAATTCTTGGCGTGACGAATGGTTCACAATTATCCTCTCGATTCCACTCATTATAGTTTTTGCTGCAATATTTTTAAATAAACCTGAATGGATTACAAAATTAAAAGATGGATTCATAACTTTAGATGAGTTACCTGACTGGTACATATGGGCGTTATTGGCAGCTATAGCTAGTTCGTTTGGATTAAAAGTATCAGATCTTGCTATTAAAAAATTTAAAAAGTAATGGCCGATCCAAAAAAAAGGAAGTGGTAGAAGATTATTAAGAATGAAAATATCAGATCAAACAAGTATCTCCATGCCAATGAGAAACTTGTTGAGTATTCTCGCAGCAGTAGCAATAGGTGTGTGGGCATACTTTGGAGTCATTGAACGATTAAATAATATTGAAACAAGACAAACTTTATTTGAAGAAGACTTAGTTAAAGGTGCTGATCAAACGCCAGTCGATCAAGAACAGTTTATGTTATTAGAATTTGTATCAGGACAAGTAGAAGGTATGTCAGAAGATTTAGAAAATATGGCACATAACAAAGTTAATATACAAAGATTACAAACTGACATGGAAAAAGCACTTGAAGATATTGAAGAACTAAAAGATAAAATAAGGGCAGCAAATGGTCACTAAAGTAATTATAGCTTTAATTTTATTTTCTGGTGGTACTATGATTGAACATACTGTAACAGATGGTGTTAAAGACTGCCTTGAAAAGAAAAGAATTATAGAACGCAACATGCAATCTGATACTGCAAGAGTATCTTGTGCTAAAGTTGAAGCACAAATAGAAACTATAGAAGGTGTGGAATTTATTAGATCTTTGAGTAAGGTGGATTAATGGGGAATTGGTTTCTCTATTTAATAAGTTGTCTTATATTAACTTTAGTATTCGTTATTGGTGGCACAAAAAATTTTTACGCTGAAACGAACACTGTATCTAGTACAGTAGTAACTAATAGCACACCTCCTACTGCAAATGCTCCTACAATTATGAATAATAATAGTGATATATGTAAAGTTGGTGTGGGAGCCAGTGTGCAAAATAATGTAGTTGGTGTAGCTACAGGTGTAGTTATAGATGATGAATTATGTCAAAAATTAAAGCTAAGTCGTAGTCTATATGCTTACGGTATGAAGGTTGCGGCAGTATCCGTCTTATGTCAAGACTCTCGTGTTTGGGACGCTATGACTGATGCAGGAACCCCGTGCCCTGCTAGAGGTTCTATCGGAATAGAAGCTCAACAGTATTGGTCTAATAATCCTGATGAAATACCAGACGGCAGTAAATACAAATCAGAATATATTGCCGAAAATAAACCACCAGAAAAGGAGTTTAGTGATGCACAAAATGCTGCTCTATTTAAAACTTTGTTTATTCTTACTACTGGTATCCTTTTATTCTAAAGCAGATACTTGTCTACCAGATGTAGAAGGTCTTTGCACGCCAGGAGTTACGATTGATGAACAAGTTACTGTAGAAAAAACTGAAGAAGATAAGGGAACAGAAATTATCTATACAACGACTACCACGACTACAACTACGACTACAACAGTAACGAATGAAGATTCTGGAGACATCCTAGACGGAGGTAATGGATATGTATCATCTAACAAAGAAGGCGATATGGATATTGATTGGGGTGGCCAGGGTCCAGCATCCATGCCTTCAGGTAATTCTTGTTACGCTTTAGGTTCTGATAAGTGTGCTCAGATAACAGGAAGTGGTAATAATACTTCTACAATGGGAGTTGATGGCATGGGAACTACTTTTGTAAATACTATTGACATATCAGATTTAAATATAGACAATGGTGGTCAAGTAAAGTATTCAATCGAAGTTGATAAAAGAGATGCTCAAGATAGAATATACATGCACGTTTCAGGATTTAACGGAACTACTTCAGTCTTTTCAGGTACTGACATCTTGTCTGACACTGGCATTGCATCAGGTTACCAATCATACAATGGGTCTTTCGATTTCAGTGGCATTTTAAATAAAGTTACTATTGAAATTGGTGGAAGAGACATAAATTTAGCTATTGGTCCACTATTTGATGATGTGACTGTTAATGTATTATATAATGTAATTGATACAATTATTACTCAACAGATAACTTCTGTTGAAGAAATAGTTTATTTAAACATAGGAAATCCTACAGAATTAGATCTAATCGAAGAGATTATTGAATATAATGATATTACAATTGACGAGTCAGGTGAAATTGAATTTGTTCCCATAGAAACTCCACAAGAAGATATTACTTACGAAACTGTAGAAATAGAAATAGATTTTGAGGTAGAAAATATAGAACCTGAAATAGAAGTGCAAGTTGCTTCTATAGAAGCTGAAATGGAAGCTGAAATAGAAATGGTTGAAGCTGAGGAAGAAATTACAGAAGAACCTCAAGAAGAATTACAAGAACCAGAACAAGAAACACCACAAACAGTACAAAAAGAAGAAGATTCAGAAGAAACGGTAGAAGAAGAGAAATCATCTGAACCTAAGATATCAGATAAGGAAAAAGCTGCTACTAAAATAGTAAAGAAGATTGATGATAAAGCTAGATATGACGATGCTGCTCAAACTAAAACTTTAATCGTAATGCAGATACTTGGTAATACTAAAACGTTTTTTGATTCACAAGCAACAATTACTGATACTAATGTAGAAGAATATTTGTTAAAGACAATAGATGACAAATATGGTATATTGTTTAGCAATTCACAAAATAACATAATGGAACAAATGATCAATGGCCAGTATTGAATATCAAGGTATAAAGTTTAGTGGTGGTAAATTCTTTATTATACTATCTCTATTAGGAGCAATCGTAGGTGGAGGTTGGTCAGCTTATAAATTTTATGACGATTATCTAGATATGAAAGCGCAGATACAAAATTTTGTAGCTCCTGATCTTAGTGATTTCGATAAAAAAATCGCACTAGTAGAACAAGAATTAGAAATAATAAAAACTGAAATACCTATGATATTAGAAGAAGTAAGCTTAGTTGCTTCTACTGCAAAAGAATTAAAAGATGATTTGAAAGCAGACTTACGCCAAATGGAAGGCGATATTAGACATATAACTGAAATTGTAAATGATGTAGAAGATCGACAGAAAGAAGATGCTAGAGAACTTCTTGATGAAATGAAATTACTAGAAGAAAGTCTTGACTTAAAGATAGATAAAGCTTTAAATAATCCGTTGAATAATATGTCGGCTACTGTAAAATAATACCATGAACATAGATCTCAAGATAGCTACTCCATATATTGTAATGGTAGTAGGTTTTGCTATGACTTGGGGTATGTGGAAATCTAGATTAGAAGCTGTAGAAACTAAGGTAGATACTATTACTCAAATGCAGTTAGACGTAGCTGTAATAAAAGAAAAAATAGTTCAAATGGACGATAAGATGGCTTGGATAGAAGAATTCTTAATTAAAAATTATAAAGAATATTAAATCCATTCTTTCCAATTATCCCCTGTAATACTATCAGCTAAAGACTTTTTATTGCGTAAAGCTTCGAATATCTTTTCATCAATAGTTTTAGGAGTTACAAAATCTATATAAGTAACTTTATTAGTTTGGCCTATTCTATGAGGTCTATCTTCCGATTGTAGTCTAACTTCTAAATCATAGCTATTAGCATAATAAATAACAGTAGTGGCGTTAGTTAAAGTTAATCCGTAACCACCAGTTCTAGGTTGTCCTATAAAATAATCTATTTCGCCAGCTTGAAATTGTGTAACTATTTCCTGTCTATCTTCAGATTTTGTGTCGCCATAATAAGTGGCGCATGTTTTATTAGGTAGATGTTTCTTTATAGCGTTTTCTATATCGTGAATAGATCTAGTATAGTTAGACCAAATAATAACTTGGCCTTCCGTTTCTTCAAGCACTTGAATTAATTCTGTTATTCGAGGGTTTACTTTATCTATTTCTTCTTCTCTTCCGTCATCATACTTTACGAAACCACACATGATTTGTTGTAATCTTAATAATCGAGTAATAATAAGAGGAGCCGTTACAGATTTTTCTTCCGACAATTCTATATATGCTTTACGTCTTAATATATCATATACTTTCTTTTGTTTAGAAGTCATTTCAATCTCTCGCTTTATGTAAATTTTATCTGGTAAATCTAAACATTCAGCTTTCGTTACACGATAAGAATAAGGTTTAATTATATCTTGTAGTTCATCTAAGTTTTGATAATCAACTATTTCATCAAACGTTCTCATATTAATAGTTCGCCTTCGTAAGACACAATAACGATTACGAAAACCATAAAAAGAAGATTGTAAGATATTATCAGAAAGAAAAGACATCTGAGTATAGATATCTATTGGCCCTGCAGTTACAGGTGTTCCTGTTAATATTCTACGATACTTTGCCATATTCGCAATCTTTAATAGATTCTTTGTTCTTCGAGCAGTTTTATGTTTTATCGTTGATGATTCATCTATAACAACCATAGACTTATGAACATTAAGAAAACGTTGAGTGTAGTGAAGTCCTTTTAGTGTACTAAAAGCTTCTATATTAATAATAAAGACTTTAAGACCGTTATGGCTAGACTTCATAAATTCGGTTAATCGTTCAATATTCTTTTTCGTTTCAATAGGGTTCCATAACTCCATATAAATAGAATCAAGAACATCATCTGGCATATGTATAGGTATTTCTAACTTTAACCAGTTACGATAAACACCTTTAGGTGCTACAATAATAGCACTATCTATACTGCCTTTTCTTGCAAGATAAGTTATCGTGTCTACAATAACTTTTGATTTACCAGTTCCTTGTTCCATAAATAGAGCATAATACTCTTCATCACGAGAAGTTTTAAAAACTTCCCATTGATGTTTAAATGGTTTCGTTTTATACTTATAGTCTATAAATTCTTCATTACTAAAAGATACTTGCGTCATTATATTATTCTTTCTGTTTAAATTTAAAAATTAATTTATATTATACTAAAAAATAAGAAAGGAGAAACAATGAGTTCTAAAGTATACATAGTACAAGAGAATCCATCGGTAAATGTTATGCCTGCCGCTAGATTCGGAGAACTAGATGTTATCTTTCCTTTCGGAAGTCAAATAGTGTTTTCATCAAATAGAGCTATTTCTACTGTTAGAAAGAAATTAAAAAACTTTACAGATGAAGATTTCGTATTAGCTATGGGAGATCCGGCAGCAATCGCTATAACGGCCATGGTAGCCGGTGAAATTAATAATGGCTATATGAAATTACTAAAATGGGATAAGCAAACTAAAGCTTATTATTCAGTAACAATTGACTTATTCGGAAGAAAGGAGAAAGCTAATGTCAAGTGAAATATTTAGTAGTCTTGAAGAAGATGCTAAACAACAACGTGAGATACCGACAGATGAAAAGTTAGGAAAACTAAATTTAGTTTGTCGTAAACTCGTAGAAAAAGAACGTCAGTATGCTGAGTATAAATCTTTAGCCAGTAAAACATATGAAGAAATTAAAGATGTTAAGGAAAAAGAAATACCAGATGTAATGGCTTCTTTAAACATTAGTAAGTTCGTTATGGACGATGGCACTGAAATAGCTATAAAAGATGAGTTATACGCAAGTGTTAAAGAAGATAAGAGAACAGAAGCTTTAGAGTGGCTTGACTCTCAAGGTTTAGGAGATATTATTAAACATGATATAACTTTATCTTTTGCTCGTGGTGAGCATGAAGAAGCTGAGAGAATAAAAGACGTTTTAGAAAATAACGGTCAAAATAGCTACTTAGAAAAAGCTACTGTACATCCTCAAACTTTAAAAGCTACTTTTAAAGATTTAAGAAATAAAGGTGAAGATATACCGGAAGAATTATTTAATTGGTATGAAACACCTTTAGCTAAAGTAAAACTATCGAAAGGAGAAAAATAACGATATGTCAGAGCAAAAGCAAGTTGCTAAAAAAGAAGCAACAAACGTAGTTTTATCTGAATTAGCTGATGAAATATTAGCTGACGCAGGTAAAGGACTTCAGAATGTTACAACTGAAGATATGAGTATTCCTAGATTGGCTATTGTTCAATCAGGAAGTCCTCAAAGGAAAAAGAAAGACGACAAGTATATAGAAGGTGCTGAAGAAGGGCACGTCTTTAATACAGTAACTAATACTCTATATAGAGGGTCGATTAAAGTTGTTCCTTGTGAGTTTATGAAATCCTATGTAGAATGGATTCCTAGAGAGAAAGGTGGTGGTTTAGTTCAAACACATGAATCTAGACCTTCCGATCTAACGAAGAATGAGAACGGTCGCTTTGTACTTCCTAATGGAAATGAAGTTGCTGATACAGCAGATCATTACGTTATGATTATTAATGAAGATGGTTCCTACGAACCTGCTGTAATGTCGATGACAGGGTCTCTTTTATCCGTTTCTAGAAACTGGTTAACTAGAATGAAGTTACAAAAAGAAGTAATTGGTGGTAAAATGATTGAACCTCCGACATTCTATTACGCATGGGAAATCTCTACAAGAGAGAAAGATAATGATAAGGGTTCATGGTTCATTTACAATGTAGGAGATCCATCACCTATTACTAACGCAGATTTATATAAAGATGCGAAAGCTTTATCGGAATCTATTAAAAGAGGTGAGAAAAAAGCTGCAGCAGTAGATGGCGATGACATTCCATTCTAATGCTTGCAGAAAATTTTTATAATTTATTTAGTGGCTTAGACCGTGCTTACGGCAGATATGATTTAGATACAGATCAATCTGGCGTAAAGCGGTCTGGTACTGCAAGAACGATAGCTGAAAAGCTAACGTTAAAGCAATGGGAACTACACTTATTAGGTACGCAAGGACTTGGTGTAGTTCCTATTCGTGATGACGCAAAAGTTTTATGGGGAGCAATAGACATTGACGAGTATGATTTAGACGTAGATACACTCTCAAAGGGCCTAGGAACATCCCCTTTTATACCTTGTTTAACTAAATCTGGTGGAATACACTTATACATATTTTTTAAAAAAGCAATATCAGCTAAATTAGTTGTTGATAAGTTAAGACAAATTACTTCAGCATTAGGAAAACCTAGTGCAGAGATATTTCCTAAACAAATAAAATTAGTTACTGATCGAGGAGATGTAGGAAATTGGATTAATATGCCATACTTCGGCGGTAAACGTTCTACGAGATATGCTGTATATAATGGAGAACATATTACTAATCCTGAAGATTTTATTAAATTAGCTGACATTCGAAAGATAGATAGTATTGATGAAATAAAAATTCCACAACTTAAAGAGCAAGATAAGAAATTATTACCAGATGGTCCACCTTGTTTAAAGTATTTACTTCAACATGGATTCCCAGAGGGTACAAGAAATAATTCATTATATAACATAGGAGTATATTTAAAGAAAGCACACCCTGACGAATGGGAAGAAAAGATAGAGGAGTACAATCATAATTATATGGAACCTCCTTTAAAATCTAAAGAAGTTCAAACAATTATTAAATCTTTAGAAAAGAAAGATTACAATTATATGTGCTCAGAGCAACCTATTAATGCGTTCTGTAATAAACCAGTGTGCTTAACTTGTAAATTTGGTATTAGCGATAATGGAAATCTACCTGCGATTAGTGGAATTACTAAGATCAATACGGATCCTCCTACTTATTTCGTTACAGTGAATGATCAGAGAATTGGCCCTATCGATAGCTTAGAGATTATTAATCAAAAAAACTTTCAAAGGGTCGTATTCGAGAATATGAATACTCTTATGCCTATTGTAGCACAGCCACTTTGGCTTGAAACTATTAACGAATTAATGGAAAAAATGGAGATTGTAGAGGTAAATTCCGATAGTTCTAACAGAGGAAGATTACTAGAATTATGCGAAAGGTTTTGTACAGGAAGCACTTCTTCTGATATAATCGAAGATCTATTACGAGGTCATGCAGTAACGCAAGATAACGTAACAATGTTTAGGATTAACGATTTTATGGAATTCCTAGAAAAACATAGATTCAAGGAATTTAAGTTACATGAAGTAACTGCTCATTTAAAAGAGTTTGGTGCTGAACACATGACTAAGAAGATTAAAGGAAAACATGTTAATTTATGGTCAATGGCTAAGTTTGAAAGACAAGAAGAAGAGTTTACAAAGCCTGAAATTAACCATGATGATTATGGAGAAATAACTTTCTAATGGAAAAATGTAATAAATGTGATTGCCCTTGTCATAAAGATATGACTTGTATGTGTGAATGTGCAGTTTGTGATTGTAAAAACTGTCAGCCACCAAAAGATGCTACTGTACAAGTAACAGGAGTATCGTTAGATTTAAAGTCATGAAAAAAGGTTTATGGGCAAATATTCATGCTAAGAGGAAGCGAGGAGCAAAGATGAGAAAGAAAGGAAGTAAAGGTGCGCCTACTAAAAAAGCTTTTGAACGTGCTAAAGCGACTTCGAAAAAGTAAAAAAGAGGACGAACATAGCGAACATTGGGGCATTGGCTCTTAAAAGAAAGGAAGTGCTTTGTATTTATTTTTTGACACAGAAACGAACGGCTTGTGGCGCCGTGATCTAGAAGCCACTGATCCAAAACAACCACATCTAGTACAAATAGCTGCACAGTTAGTAGATGAAAATGAAAAAGTTATTAATCAATGTTCGATACTTATACGACCAGAAGGTTGGACTATTCCTAAAGATGCTGAAGATGTTCATGGCATCTCCAATGAGAAGGCAGCTACTTATGGTGTACCTCTTATTAGTGCCCTTTCTGTGTTTAATTCTATGGCAGCTTCGGCTCATACACTTATCGCACATAACTTAGCTTTTGATTTGCAAATAATTGCAAGAGATTTTCATTATTTAAAAAAATCTTTTAAACAACCTAAAGACTTGCATTGTACTATGATGAGTACAAAAGATATTCTTAAATTAGAAAGTGATTTTGACGATTACAAATTTCCTAAACTAGTTGAAACTTATGAACACTTTTTTAATGTAGCCTATTTCGATTGGCACGATGCTTTAGCTGACGTTCAAGTATGTAGAATTATATATTTTCATTTAAAAAATAAAGGAATTGACTTAAAAGCACCGAGAGAACTTCCTAAAAAGTTGATTAAAGTAATGAATAATGACGATTACGAGGAATTAATCGGTTTAATTTCATCTATAAATAGAGATAATATAAGCGATTGGGAAAGCAATTTTCTCAAAGACCAAGAAGAAAGAATTGACAAATACAAAGAAAAAGTGATGATATCTGATAAACAAATGAACATAATAAGGAGAATGGCAGAAAAATGAAAACAGTTGTAGTAACAGGAGCCGCAGGATTCTTAGGAAGAAACTTGTGTGAACATTTATTAAATAAAGATTATAAAGTTGTTGGTATAGATAATTTTTTAACTGGTAGTGAACGTAATGTATTTGAACATGAAAACTATTACTTTTATGAAGCAGATATCGTTAAAGACGATTTATCAATGCTTCTTCGAGATCACAATAAAAAAGGAATTAATTACATATATAACTTAGCTTGTCCTGCTTCACCAGATCATTATAAAACTCATGCTTTTCAAACGTTAGAAGCTTGTTATACAGGATTAAAAAACATGATTACATATTCATTAGAGCAAGGAAATGTTAGAATGCTTCATACTTCTACAAGTGAAGTTTACGGAGATCCTCAAGTAGATGAACAGGAAGAGAAGTATTGGGGAAACGTAAATTCTTTCGGACCACGTGCTTGTTATGATGAAGGTAAAAGAGTTGGTGAAGCTTTAATCTATGAATCAATAAATAAATTAAAATCAAATATAGGAATCGCAAGAATCTTTAATACTTATGGTCCTTATATGGCGATTAACGATGGTAGAGTTATATCTAATTTTATTACAGAAGGCTTAAAAGGCAATAATCTTATCATATACGGAGGCGGTTTTCAATCTAGATCTTTTTGTTATGTTGATGATACTATAAAAGGTTTAGTTAAAATTTGTGAAAGCGATTATAAAGAAATATTTAATGTAGGAAATCCTGATCGTTATACAATAGTTGAGATAGCTGAAATAATAGCAGAAAAAACAGATGCACCTGGTTGGAAAAATACTAACCCTTCACCAGACGATCCTTTACATAGAAAGCCTAACATTAAGAAAATACAAAATATGTTAGATTGGTCGCCTCAAATTTCTTTAGACAGTGGACTTGAAAGCACTATAGATTATTTTAAGCATGCTCTCGAAAGACAAAACTAAAATAATATTAGGTCCACCTGGCACTGGTAAAACAACTACATTATTAAATATTTTAGAAGAAGAAATAGAAAGTGGGATAGCACCAGAACGCATTGGCTTTGTATCTTTTACACGCAGAGCAATTAAAGAAGCTAGAGATAGAACACTAGAAAAATTTAAAGACATTGATAAAGATCAATTAGATTATTTTAGAACACTTCATAGTTTATGTTTTAGATCGTTAGGCTTAAATAGTGAAAGAATATTTAAAGGCTTACATATTACAGAGTTTAAAAAAATATTAAGAATAGATATGACTGGTGATGTTGACGAAGAACAGATTGTATCTAATGGTGCTAGTTTAGGAGATCGTATGTTATTTTGCGATCAGTTAGCTAGGGCAAAGATGTGCCCTCTAAAAGATACATGGAGAGAGTTGAAGTGTGATTACTTATGGGAAGAACAGAAGTTATTCTCAGATACACTTGTTGATTTTAAAATGAAAAGAAATCTTCTTGACTTTACTGATATGTTAAGTTCTTTTTTAGATTCTGAGTACACTCCTGATATAGATATTTTATTTGTTGACGAGGCGCAAGACTTAACGAAGCTACAGTGGAAAGTAATTGATAAATTATCTAACTCTGTAAAAACTATTTATATAGCAGGAGATGACGATCAAGCTATATATAAGTGGGCAGGAGCTGACGTAGAAACTTTCTTAAATCTTGACGGAGAGATTAGAATATTACCTTTCAGTTATAGATTAAAAAAACGTGTTTTTGATTTAGCAAATCAAGTTACTAAAAGAATTATGCAAAGATACGATAAAGATTGGTCTAGCAGTGAGGAACAGGGATCAGTTAATTATATTGAATCTTATGAATATGCGGATATGTCTCAAGGAGGTTGGTTAATTTTAGCAAGAAATAATTATCAATTGTATCCTATAGAAAAATATCTAAAGCAAAAAGGATATGTATTTGAAAGAAAGTTCGGTGGATTTAGAGCTAATAAACATGTTGTAGCAATTAGAACTTGGCTTCAGTTAAGTAAGGGTGATGAAGTTTCTTATGATTCTATAATGAAACTATATAGTTGTATAAGAACAGGAGAGGGAATTAAAAGAGGTTTTAAAAACGGAAACAGTTTAGATAAAGAAAAATCTTATACATATCAAGACTTAAGAAATAATCATGGTTTAATAGCAATGGGAAAGTGGGAAGAAGCTTTAGGATTAATTCCTGACGATGATAAATATTATTATCAAGCTTTAGAAAAAACAGGAGATTTATTTTACAATGAACCGAGAATAAGACTTAGCACTATACATGGAAGTAAAGGCGCTGAAGCTGAAAATGTTATGCTTCTTACAGATGTATCTTATGCTACATGGAAAAACATAAATGATCAATCAGATGATGAACATCGTGTTTTTTATGTAGGAATTACTAGAACAAAGAATAATTTATTTATAGTGAATCCACAAGGGCTATATAGTTATCCGATATGAAAACAAAAAAAGAAATATTAGATTTATTTTTAAATCACATAGATTCAGAAATCTATGAAGAACCTTACTCGAACATGCATGATGGTATTATAAGACAACAAGCTGACATATTTTTAGAAAGATTTTCTATATTAAAAGAAGATAAGATACTTGACGTAGGTTGTGGCTTTGGTTTATTTCAACAATACTTAGCTCAAAAAGGATATCACAACACGATAGGAATTACAAAAGCTAAAAAAGATATAGATAATTTAATAGAAACTAAAACACCTTTTAGAGAAACTGATATAACATTTACAGGTTTAGATAAAGATTATGTGAATCATATATGGTGTAGACATTGTATTGAACATAGTCCTTTTCCTTATTTAACGTTATTAGAGTTTAACAGAATTATGAAAAAAGATGGTTATTTATATTTAGAAATGCCAGCACCAGAACAGGCTGCTATACAAGAACATAAACAAAATCATTACTCTGTATTACCTAAAGAAATGTGGGCTAGTTTATTAATAAGATCTGGATTTAAAATTAAAAACTTTGAAACTATTGATTTAATGTTACAAAAGAAAAACGGAGAACAATATTCTGAATCGTGGTATTTTTATATGGCGCAAAAGACTTTAGAAAAATCTTTGTTTTAAAATAAAAATAAGTTATTATTATACTAATTAGAAAGGAGCATTAATAAATAACTATGAACGCAATCGGAAGTCATATCTTTGCTGGTGGGTTTACACTCGGAGTAGAGAAACATTTCAATGTACTAGCACATTTTGAAGGTGATGGCGCATATGGCGCTGACACGTTTTCTTTAAATAGACCTAATATACCAGTTTACTCTGGTCCTGCCGACTGGCCTATTAAAGACTTTGAGGGTAAAATTGATTTCGTTTATGGTAACCCTCCTTGTGCTCCTTGGTCAACACTAGGAACGGGTGGTCGCAAAGATCTAGACTGGCGAGATGATCCTCGCATTGAAGCATGGTCTCATGTCTTTTCACTCCTTAATGACTTACAGCCAAAAGCTTTAGCGATTGAGTCCGTTCCTAGAGTATTTGCTAAAACAGGAGGTCGTCCTATGATTGACGACTTTACTAATAAAGCTATAAACTTAGGGTACAATGTTACTCATTTCTTACTTGACGGTCAGTATACAAATTTAAATCATAGTCGTAGAAGATTCTTTTTTATGGCGCATAAAGGCGGTTTATCTTTTCCTAGATTGAATTGGAATCCAGCACCTACTATACAAGAAGTTTTAGGAGAAGTACCAGAACCTGGATACTGTAATTCATTTACTAAAACTGAAGCTGAGTTAGTACCTCAGTGCGGTCAAGGAGAACAGTTGAGAACTGTATGGGAAAAATTAAATCCACCTGAAACTTGGGTAAGATCTGAAAAAGGAAGAAGAGGTGTAAAAGGTAGACCTCAATTTATGAAATGGAGATTACGAGCAAATAAACCTGCAGGAGTTATTGCTGGTGGATTCTACATTCACCCTACTGAACATCGATTATTAGGACATAAAGAATTAGCACACTTCGCAGGTTATCCTCAAGACTATCAATGGGCAGGCTCTCCGACTGGTATAGGATCTTTAATCGCAAGAGGAGTTATGCCACCAGTAGGTGAATTTATAGGAAGAGTTGTAAAGAATTCTATAGCTGAAAATGAAGAAGCAAAGGAACAAGTACAGATGGTTGACTATACTAAACCACCTCAAATGGAAGATTTATTTACATGAGCCAGTATAAAGATATTGATTCTTTTCATAAAAAATTTAAATTTAATCAAGGCAAAGGAATTGAATCAATGAATTATAATTTTGGTAACTGGCGTGTTGACTTTCTTATGGAAGAGATTGCTGAGTTGACCGATGCTTTAGATAATAAAGATGATGTAGAAATACTAGATGCTTTAGTTGATATCTGTTATGTAGCTATGGGAACAGCTTGGTTAATGGGTTTACCATTTGAGAAAGCATGGAAAGAAGTACAACGGTCTAATATGGAAAAGATTAGACAAGCTAGTGATCGATCTGAATTTGACGTAGTTAAACCTGAAGGTTGGAAAAAACCAGATATAAAAGGAATAGTTAAAAAATGGCGAAAATCTTAGTTACAGGATTCACTGCTAAAGGAATTGGTAGTGGTGATAATAAATTAAATATCGCAACAAGTGCGAATCTACTTCCGAAAGCATTAAAGATGGTAGGACATGAAGTAATTCAAAGACCTATTATACCAGGTGATGATGTTTCACAATACGATCATGTATTTGTATTTATGTTTCCACCGAATAGTTTACCAAGTGCTTATACTTATGGCGCAATGTATACATTAGCTAAAAGACCAGACGCTGTTTGCTGTCTTGACGATTGGCAAACTAAAGATGTACCGTCAGGGTTTGCTACATTTGCAAGAGAAGGCCACTGGCGTTTATGGAAAACCCATACACAATCTGGTGCGCCTATGAAAAAACGATATTACAACGAAGCACTAGAGTATAAACAAGAACTAAACGACTTGTGCACTACAATGGGATTTGAAGAATGGCCGTATAGATGTCTTGCACCAGTGTATAGAACTGGTAATATTGAAGCATTAGGTATAAAAGCGAAAGAATTAATTGCATGGGATCCTACTCCTATTTGCGATTCCTATATGGAAACGCCTACAGATCTATTTAGTATTGATCAACAAGTTGACGTTAAAAATAAAGAAAAGAAATGGGTTTATGCTTCTCTCATTCAAAAGCCAGGTTGGTTAGAAAGAACACCTGGCGATTGGGAAGTACAAGCTTATGGTAATAAAAATTTAGGACAGGAAAGAATTAGTGAACATGAACTGTATAAAATATATCAGAAATCATGGGGAGTATTAGTACCTCCTCACTATCACACTTTAAAGAAAAGCGGTTGGTGGAGAGTTCGTTATGGAATGATTAAAGATGCTGAATGTATTACTTGTGGAGATCCTACGGAACTATCAATCTTCTTTGAAGATAGAGTTAAACCTAGAAAAGCGATAGAATTGATGAGTGATAGTGAATTAAAAGATTATCGCAATAAACAGTTATTAGATTACGAAGACGTATTTTGGTCTAAAGAGGAATTAAAAAACTTTATAATAGATTTATTATGAACGGAATATTAATTGTAGAAGGACCAGATGGTGCTGGTAAGACTACATTAATAAATCAACTTAGAGAACACTGGTTATTTAAAACTCGCTACATGCATCTGCGAGTTCATAAAGAAATGGAAAAGTGGCACTGCGCTACTGCGAGAAGAGCCATTCGATTATCAAAAGATTATCTTGTTATCTTAGATAGACATTGGCCTAGTGAACAAATCTATTCTTATGAACGATCACCTGGTCCAAGCTACGATCCTACGAATATGGTTGATTGGCTAAAGAGTCATGGTGCAATCTATATATGGGCTATACCAGAAGATTATCAAAGGTTGATTGAAGAACATAAAACTAGAAGAGAAGAAAGACATGAAGAGTACCACGATATAACGAAAGTTGTTAAAAGATATTACGATCATTGGTACGGTACTTATGAAGGGCCAGATAATTATTTAAAGAAGATACAACCATTAAATAAAAGAAATGACTTCATACGATACGATCGGTTTACTGATAAAGATATCTTAGATAAAATAATAGATAGATTAAGACCATAGAAAGGAGAACTTAATGCCTATGAATCATGCTAATGAAGTCTACCGTAATCTAATTGATGAAGTAGTAGACAGAGGATACGGAGCAGATCCTCGTGGTATGTTTACGAAAGAAATTATAGGACACACGACTAGATGTTCTATGAGTTCACCTATCGTTACGATACCAGAAAGAGAACTCGGATATAAATTCATGTTCGCTGAAGCACACTGGATACTCTCTGGCGATAACCGAGTATCAACAATTAAACCTTACTCGAAAGCTATTAAAAGATTTAGTGATGACGGAGTATTTTATTTCGGAGCCTACGGTCCTAAGATCGTAGATCAACTACCTTATATATGTAAAGCTTTAAATGACGATTTAACGACACGTCAAGCTTGTATTAATATATGGAGAGAGAAACCACCAGTATCGAGAGATATACCTTGCACGTTATCTTTACAATTTCTAATTCGAAGAGATACCTTATATGTTATATCTAATATGAGAAGTAATGACGTATGGCTCGGTTGGCCTTACGATAACTTTAATTTTAGTATGATCGGTTTATCTGTCTGTCTCCTAATGAGACAAATGCATAATAAGAAACTTAAACTAGGAATGCTTATTAATAATGCTGGTAGTAGACATCTTTACAAGGAGAACTTCGAAAAAGCTTATAAAGTTGCCGATTCAACAGCTTTAGGTTTTGGCTATGAAACTATTACGCCTGAAAGATTTAGTAGTTTTGAGGACTTAAAAAACGAATTAAAAGTATACAAGGATAACCCAAGTGAATTCCTCTTCGCACACACTTAGACCTAGTAAAGACGAATACTTTATGGACATGTGCTTTCTTGTATCTCAACGTAGCACGTGCATGAGAAGGCAAGTAGGAGCTGTTTTAGTTAATAAGAGAAAACATGTTCTTGCTACAGGATATAACGGTGTAGCTGCAGGTCAACCTCATTGTTTAGATATACCTTGTATCGGTGCAAAATCTGTTAGTGGTACAGATTTAGAATTATGCGAAGCTGTTCATGCAGAACAAAATGCTCTACTTCAGTGTCAAAATGTGTTTGAAATAGATACATGTTACGTTACAGTATCTCCTTGTATGACGTGTACTAAGTTATTATTAAACACAAGTTGCCAAACGATAATCTATGCTGAAGATTACGTTGATCAGAATGCAAGAAAGTTATGGGAACGACACGATAGAAAGTGGGTAAGATTTGACGACGGATCTTTTCAAACCCACTAGCGATTGGACTCCACCTACAGTATTACCAGATCTTTCTTCTTCGAAGATTATCGGTATTGACTTAGAAACATTCGACCCTGGTTTAAAAAAACATGGACCTGGAAGCATCAGGAAAGATGGACATGTTTCTGGTATTAGTATAGCAGGAGATAATTACAAGGGTTACTATCTTCCTATCGCACATCAAGACGGTGGTAATCTTCCTAAACCTTTAGTTATAAATTATTTAAAAGAATTGTTTTCTACAGATACTCCTAAAGTATTTGCTAATGCTCTCTACGATTTAGAATGGTTGCATAATTTAGGAATAAAAGTAAATGGTAAATGCTATGACGTTCAATTACTAGAACATCTTATTGATGAGAATCAAAAAGATTATTCTCTAAAAGCATTAGGTCTAAAGTATGTTGGTGAGGGTAAAGATGAAACTTTATTAGTTGACGCCGTTAGATCAATCTTAGGAAAGAAAGATGTAAAAGGAAACTTATGGCGACTTCACAGTAGCTATGTTGGACCGTATGCTGAACAAGATGCTATCTTACCTGTAAAGATATTAAAAGAACAATGGAAGAAAATAAAAAAACAAGAATTAAATCGTATTGTACAATTAGAAACTGATCTTACTCCTTTACTGCTAGATATGAGAGTACAAGGAGTTAATGTTGACTTAGATAATGCGGATCAAGTATCTAAAAGATTAGAAAGACAAGAACATGAAGCTCAAGATATTTTAAACAAGAAGTCAGGAATTGACTGTAACGTATGGGCAAATGAAAGTTTAGGAAGAGCATACGATAACTGCAGTATTCCTTATGGTAGAACTCCTACAGGGAAACCTAGCTTTACTCAAAGCTTTCTTGACTATGCTGAAGATGAATTATCAAGTTTAGTTTTAAAGGTAAGAAAACTAAACAAACTAAGAACTACTTTTATTCACGGCATGATATTAGAAAAGCACGTAAACGGAAGAGTACATTGTCAATTTAATGCGAGAGGTGCTGTTACGGGTAGATTTAGTTCTAGTAACCCTAATCTTCAACAAGTACCTGCTCGTGATGAAGAACTGTCTAAATTAATACGAGGCCTCTTCTTGCCTGAAGAAAATGAAAAATGGTATTGTATTGATTACGCACAACAAGAACCTAGACTTCTAGTTCATTTTGCTTCACGACTAAAATTACCAGAAAGTGTTACTGCTTTATCAGCTTATAAGAATGATGAGACAACTGACTTTCATACGATGGTCGCTTCTATGGCAGGAATAAAAAGAAAACAAGCTAAGACGATTAACTTAGGTTTGTTTTATGGTATGGGTAAAAAGAAATTAGCCAATCAATTAGGATTAGAAACTAACGATGCTGAGAAATTATTTCGTCAGTACCATACTCGTGTTCCTTTCGTAAGAGGTCTTTACGATAGAATGTTGAACTATGCGTCAAAGAACGGATACATAAAAACTTTACTTGGTCGTAAAAGACATTTCGATCTATGGGAAAATGCTAACGACTTCGGAAGCATGGGTCATCCGTTAGAGAAAGCAAAAGAGATTTATAAAGGAAAACCTATTAGACGTGCATATACACATAAAGCACTTAATTCTTTAATACAAGGAAGTGCGGCTGACGTAACGAAAGCTGCAATGTTAAAAGTATACAAAGCAGGGTTATTGACTCCTCTCATTACAGTTCATGATGAACTTGACTTCTCTATTCCACAAGACGATAAGGGAAAAGAACAATTAAAAGAGATAGTGCATGAAATGAAAAACTGTGTTGACTTAGATCTTCCTCTTCAGGTTGACGTAGAATCTGGTAGTAATTGGGGTAACATTGAGTGAAGCTAATCTATGGACTCTTGCTCGTAAGCATCTTAATGATTTCTTTCTACAGCGCATTGAAACTGCCATTGAACGAGGAATCCCTGATCTATTTTACTGTTCCCCTACTGGCGTTTCCGGTTGGATAGAAGGTAAATATGCTGATAAACCAGTTAAAGAAACATCTAAAGTTAGACTAAAGATATCTGTTGAGCAAATCGCTTGGCATCGATCATTTTCTCGATATAAAGGGCGTGTATATATCTTAGCTAAAGTCAGTAAGGAAATATATTTATACCGGCCAGAAATGGCTGAAAAGCTGATTTCTGGCGTTATTTATACCGATTTAAAGGAATTATCTATCGCATCTGATTGGAAATCAATAAAAAAGGCCCTCTCCGAAGAGAAGGCCTAAAAGGAGTACTCACATCTTATTGTTATAATCTAGGAGGACTATATGAACAAGAATAAACTTTATTGTACTTATAATTAAAATAATTGCGACAAAATTCTTTCAATCGTATATAATAAATTTAATATAAAGAAAGGAGAATCAAATGGCCGACATTGAAGCTATTAAAAAGAAGATCGCAAAACTACTTGCGATGGCTAACGATTCAGGTGCTTCCGAAGCTGAAGCGCAGATGGCTTTTGAAAAAGCACAGGAATATCTTGCGGAATATAATTTAAACGCAGAAGATGTTACTAACGATTTAGAACATGAAGATATTACTGACGAAGCTTTTACAGAGCAAGTAAGAGAGAACTGGCAGATTAGTTTACGAACTGCTACTGCTCGTCTTTACTTTTGTAAATACTATTACTCAACAGGAGTGCTAGATGAGAACTACAAGAAAGCTACGGAACATAACTACGTTGGTAGACCTCATAATATAGCGGTTGCGAAATCGATGGTATCGTATCTTATTAATACAATAAAGAAACTAGGAGAAGAACACGTAGCACCTATACCTGGCGATAAACGTACACTTAACGGTATTCGAAGAAACTTCGAATTAGGTTGCGCTTCTAAAGTTACAGCAAGGGTAAACGAAAGATACCGAGAGATAGAGCAACAAGATCCAGGGCACTATCAAATCGCAGGAGAGAAAAGTAATCTTCCTGCTCTTTATAAATCAGAGTTAGCTTTATGCCAAGATCATTTAAAGAATCAAGGTATTCATCTTACCACTTCGAAATCAAGACGTAACGTTACGAATGGTATGGCTTATTCACGAGGTAGAACAGCTGGTGAAAAAGTATCGATAAATACACAAATATCTGGTAAATCAGCTAGTCGATATATGTTAGGAAATGGCTAGAAAATACAAAGACTTCGATTTAACAAAATGTGATCTCGTTCATGTTACCTGGTTAGATGCTTTCGATGCATTAGGAACCGGGTGGCATGAATGGGAGGATATCGAAAAAAAAGCGGTACTAGCAAAGTGTAATAGTGTAGGATATTTGTTTAAGGAAGATGACGAAAAGATCGTGCTTGTCGCCGATGAAACTGGCGAGTTCGGAAGTAGGATCACGGTCATCCCTAAAAGCTGGCAAATTGATATTAAATATTTGAAGAAACCGAAATGAGAACTGTTTATCCATATCTGGTAAAACTTTACTATGTTAAAAGTGGTGAACTAAAAAGCATAGAGTTTCAAGAATATGACGACCTAGAGTATTCTAATATCGGTCGTATTGTTCAACGCATGGAAGATAAGCTAGGTGTTGATACAGTTAAAAACATATTAGTAAAGCCTGATATTTCTAATATTACAATTACAGGTTATCAAACTCCTCTCACTATTCATTAGCGGTTTATACTGTTTCGATTCGTATTTATAATCTATTATAAGAAAGGAAAACATTATGAAAATACGATATGCCCATAGAACTCTTTTAGAGTTTATTAACCAGTGGTCCTTGCAGCATCACGATCACGGCTATAACGAAAAGTGTTTTAAAGATCTAGAATTAGACATGAACTTCCCTGTAAAAGAAGTTAAAGATGTTAAGAATAATAATAAGGTAAAGTATGTTACATTTCTTCTTGACGATGAAGGAAAGCATGCTCATTTTTATATGAGAGTCAAAGATTTCGATGCTCTTCCTATATTCGATACAGGAGAAAGTATTACACTTCACTAATTAATGAAATGGTTTTTAGTAGGCTGGATCTGTTTAGGAGCAGGGGTTGATCAGAAATGTGTGCGTATGGGATCTGAAGTTATCCATGAGTCATATAATGAATGTAATGAATACTTTAAGGTAATCAGAGAAGATTTTTCTGATGTAGAAAACCTTGAATGGAGATTCAGTTGCGTTGAAGCAGGGTTGATTGAAGATGCTTTATAAAGTTCTTCTTACATAATTAGGAAGAGTGCCATCTTCCTTGTATTGATGATAGGCAGCAATCCAATCTTTTTTATATTCAGCTTGTAAGAATTGTTTTAACGCACTATCAACAGTAGGCTCCATAACGAAATAACCACTAATTATTTTTAAAAATTTTATCATGTTGACTTTATACTTTTGTTTATTTAAAAAGATTAGTGTTTATTTTGCACAACTGACATGATAAAAAATAATCGGCGGCATTTAATAAAAATAAATCCGTGTATATATAGCAAAAAATCACTAGTCGTCTATCCTCGATTAGTTTGTGCCGCCACTTAAATATTCTTGTTTAAACTGTTCTAAAATTTATTTATTATAAAGAAATAAGGAGAAAGACACATATGACTAAAAAAGCAGTGTACGTTGTTCATAGCAACGATCAAGAACTTCCTAAAGCTATTGGCGATAAGAAGCCAGATCTTAAGGAACTTCAAGAACACGTCGGCGGTTATATTCAAATATTACCAGGTCGACTTAACGGTAGATCTTGTTCTATCGTTATTAATGAAGAGGGTAAAATCTACGGAATGCCTCCTAATAAACTTGCTACGGAATATTGGCACGAGTATTACAAGTGGAAATTCAAGGCGAAAGCTGAGGATCTCATAGACGTAATAGCTGGCCCTGCTGTTATACTAGAGGGTTACCGTTTATGAACGGCCAATACAAAGCTTTAGATACGGTTCGAGATTACTTGAGCCGTATTCTTCATAGTGATAGGCCAGATAATATGGATCTACTAATGTTCGATGACGAAGTTGTTATCGGTTATTCTCAGGCTGAAGGCTACTACTATTTTCGTTGTTATGAAGATACGAAATGGGGTGGCTCAGAATCTGTTCGAGGGTGGCTCGATGATATTAAAGATCAAACTATTATTAAAAGGTTTAACGATCTCATGGCTCATTACGACTATCAAGGATTTGAGATCCTTGAGGAATTATACGGAGTGTTTTATGGCGACAAATGATAAAGACTATATGGCCAGTTATATGCGTGGCTATATGAGAAACAAGAAGGTATATTACCTGAATGACATCACGAGTGCTTGTATGGAAAAGATTTTATACCATTGGCAGCGCCGTGCGGAAAAAGAAGGGATAGTAGGAAAGATTACAAAAAACTTAATCTTAAACCATATTGTCCAAGACTATATGAAGAAATCGGTTCCTAATGGTAAGGAATTTCTTTATAATAAAATAAAGGAGAAAGATAATGCAACAGAAAGTTAAGACTATACATCGTGTAGAAAGTATTAGCACATCTTCTATAGAGAATCAATTAGAGGGTATCTTTCGTGCTCATGTTAATATGTGTAATGAGATATCAACTTTAAGAAAATGTCTTAATTCAATTATGGGTAAGATTTTAATTGAAAAGGAGGTAGAGATTGTCAACGATAAAACGAATACACATCAATCAGTCGATCCTTCGCCGAAATCATAAGACAGGAGATCGAGAAGCTTGCATCACGATTAAGACGAGAGGTCGATCTATCTATGCGCAGAACGTAGATATTATGGGTAAATCGGAAGTTGTCTACTCACACGATAAACCTCTTAAATGCGGTGCTAGAATATGGATAGAAACGACAGCGCCCGTTTGGTATTTACCACCAGGGTATAAAAGTATGGTATTATTAGCAGAGAAAGGAGAAAGTGATCATGTATAAATATACACATATCGCAGATGTACTTATTAATAAGTACGGTTGGCAACGAGTTCCGTGGTTTAAAAGTTGGAGGGAGGTCTATATTGTCAGACGAGTATAGCAAATATAGAAATATCGAGCATTGGGTAACTGATACTCAGAGCAAACAGACGATTCGAGAAATCTCTAATCACGGTTGCGTTTCGGGTATCGTTACGGAACTGATCTATTATAGTGATACAGTGAAGTTTTATAATGCTTTTGAGGACGAGATATGGAATCGATTAGATGCTGCCGCTACGAATATAGGAAGCAGTGATATCATTTCATTTATCGGAACATATCTTGATACTAAGCATATCGGAAGCTTAACCCAATTCAAGAATGCTTTAGCTTGGTGGGCAGTCGAAGATGTAGCAAACGATTTAGGTAATAGAGAAGAGATATGATGGGTATATATAGTCTACCGACTAGGTTGTTTAAGCTAGAAATAAGGCTCAGGCATCAGCTAAGTAAACAAATATTAGAAGGTAGAACTAATGAAGGCATTCTTGTACGAGGAATAAAGAATGAGAACAGATTTAATACACTAATGCAACGATATCATGTAGTAACGAAACATGTTCGTGAGTATTTGGACAGTCATGAAAGGAGTACAAAATGATAAATCCAGAGGTAGTAGTAGATAAAGTAGGACGTATTTTTGATAAACTTAATGTAAACGAAAAGTACAGATTTACATATAAAGAAATGCAATTGTTAAAAGAAGCTGCAATGTTAGATTTACTAACATCTAGTCAATTACGAGGCTTAATTTTAGTTCTTGCTGATGAATATATCTTAAAACCCGAATTTACTAGTGATTAAAAAAGCAATTGAGAAAATCAGTAAATCTTAATCGCTAAATGGCAATCCCTAATCCTAAATGGTTATTATTATTGTATATCAATAAGAATAAAGGGATTAGTATAGAATTCAGAGGCAATCCAGGCAATCCACACGGAGGCCATTCAGAGGCCAAATGATGAATTGTATTTATATAAAAAGGCCTCTATATAGTATAGAAAGGAGATTTGTATGGATATACTATTGTGGGCTGTAGTAATTATAGGCGCTTATATTGTGCTACACTTAAATTAATAAAAATGTTTACTACGGCGGTTTTTCGTATTAGTATTAAAAAAATAGAAAGGAGAAAGCAGTTATGTCTGTTTCAACTAATACCCAAAAGGGTAAATCTAAAACTCCTAAGGCTGTAAAAGCCAAAGGTGTTAAAGCTAAGAGTAAGGTTGCACCTACTCCTAGAGAAAAACAGGGCACATATAAATACGACAGAGATGCTCGTATACAGATATGTGTAGAGAAAAACCCAAAGAGAGAAGGCTCTAAGGGTTATAAGATGTTTGAGATCTACAAGAATGGTCTTACTATTCGAGAGTTCTTAGCATCTGGTGGTAGAACCATCGATATCGATTGGGATAGAGAACGAGGTTTTATCGCTACAGAAGATAGAGATAAAGAGGGTATGGCAAGTAAAACCCCTAAAGCTACCTTTACTTTAAAGTAATTGTATACTTTGTTTTTATTATTCTTAGTATTATTTTATATTCATTTTCTTTTTCTGATAGGGGTCGTATTCCGGCCCCTGTCTATTAATCATAAACCAAGGAGGCTTATATGGCAAACACTGTAGAAGATATTATCAACGATATAGTATGCGATAAGGTTGAGGAAGAAGTCAACAACGCAGATATTGAAACTATGGTCGAAGATAAGGTCGGCGAATACTTAGACGACAATATTGTTGAACTAATCAAAAACAACTTAGATGATATAGTTAAACTGCTGAAAGACAAGTTATGAGATTAAATCAGCAAACTACCATAATTGTACTGTTATTACTGTTAGTCTTAAAACAGTACGGTGTCTTATGAATATCTTTGCTCTTTCACGATGTGCTCAAACGTCAGCTGAATGGCTATGCGATAAGCATGTCGTGAAGATGATATTAGAAACAGGCCAGATGTTATCGACAGCTCATCATGAGTTAAAATCTAAACATCTTGGTAGATATAAATATTATGAACCAGCATATGTAAATCACCCATGTACTGTATGGGCTAGAACTTCTCATGCTAATTACTTCTGGTTATACGAACACTTTGAAAGACTATGTCAACTGTACGAAGAGATATACCACAGAACTCATAAGACATGGGTTAAACTTCACAAAGCTTGTAGTATGAGTCCATTCGAATTAACTGGTCCTTTTAAAACACCTGATAGTAGCTTGATTGACTTGACTGAGTTTCCTCAATGTATGCCAGATAAATACAAAGATACAGATTCACACTTAGCATATCGAAGATATTACATAGGTGAAAAGCTACATTTCGCAGAGTACAAGAGTAGAAAGATTCCTGCGTGGATTGCTTCAAAAGATGTTTATCTTGATAATTAATTCTTTATTATAAAATTATAAGGAGAAAGAATATGGCAGATCATTGTAATATATGCGATACTCGTAGACCAGAAGGTGGTACGAAAGCGATGGTACTTTCTAACAATATAGGAAGTCAATGGGTTGAGTTCTGTAACGATTGTGCAGATACTCAAATGCGTAATGAAGAAACAAAAGAAGTAATTACAGTTAAAGAACTGTACGACAGAATAACTTTAAGGAGGACTCAACATGATACTTAAATGTAGAGCACAAATACCATACGACCCTACTACTATTAACGATCAAACTAGGTTTTATTATATAACTGTAGAAATACCTTGCAAGACTTTCGAAGATGGTAAGAGAGAATTTTATGACACGTTAGAAACTATTTGTCCAGCACTCGATGGTAGCAGGTTATGGAAAGACAGATACTACATGAAAGAATTTAAAGATGTTTCATTAGGTAGTTAAATACTTTATAATAAACAAAAGGAGAAAGAAAAAATGCGTGACGAATATCAAAACTTAGAAGATCAACTTATTGACTCTGTTCGATACTTTAAATCTGGTAGCAAACTACAAGATAGGGCTTTTAAAAAGGCTTACACTATGTTGATATATAAACAGATGGACGAAGTTAATCTTGCTATATCTAGATTACAGAGTTTAGTTAATTCATGGGAATGTTGCGATGGTATGGACGATATAAACGAACTACCTGGCTTCTGCGATAACTACCCATTCAAACATTCATTAGATGAAATGGATACTATGTGGGGCGATATGACTGAAGAGCAGAAGAGAGAATATAACAGCTTGCAGTTTCAAGCATTAAAAGAAAGACGCAGAAAACTAGGAGACAAGAAATATATACCAGATGAAAAAGGAGACAAATAAATGGACGTAAAAAAGATTTGGCAAGAAAAAGTAGTTAATTTTACAATGACTGAAATGTTGGCTCAGAACTATGAAGAAGCGCAACATAGAGCGAAAGCATATCATTATATGGCAATCATAAACGAATGTATTAAAGAACTACAACAAATCCAAGAGAAGTATTGGGTTAATATGTTAGCTAGTGATGTTAGCGACATGAAGCTAGAAGATATTCCAGGTTTTGGTTATAATTATCCATTCAAATGCGATCTAGCAGATATAAAACCTAAATGGGGTGAGTTCCCATGCTTCGAACATGAAGTAGAAAAAAAGGTTTCATCTGGTAAAGAATAATTATATAATAAACAAACTTAAAGAAGAAAGGTTAACAATGAAAGCATACGCAGTATTCGAGAATATCAACAATACTATTTCTAATGGTGTTACCGAAAATCAATTTCATTTGCATTTGTCTATTCCTACTTTAGCTTGGCACGATAGTTCTGGTGGAATAGTAACATGGCGTAAAGAAACCAAAAGACTGTCTCACTTCGTTTTGTTCGCCACTAAAGAAGGAGCAGAAGAACACATGTTCGAAAGACAAGACGAAGCCCCTGGCGATTATATTATCAAGGAAATAGATATAACAATTAACGATTAAAACCTAGTATTTACTTATCTGGCCTTTTAGTTTATAGATAATTCTATGGATAAAGGACCAGATAATATTATTGATTTTACTAGTGCCGAAAGTAAGATTTTATCCGACAAGGAAAAGAAGTTTGTCGAATATATCTTTCAAGGTTTAGGTAAGAAACAAGCGGCTTTAGAAGCCGGTTACGCACAATCTGCAGCGCACGTTCAAGCTACCCGCCTACTAAAGAAGGATAAAATACGCAAGGCCCTTGATCGTTTGCGCTCTCTTCAACATCAACAAACCATTCATACTATGGACAAGGAGATCGAATCGATTGATGCCATGATCCAAGAAGCTAGAGAAAGAGGGCAAATAGGTGCAGCGGTTCAAGCTGCCAGGCTCAAGGCACAAATGTTAGGGTACCTTGTTGATAAGAAAGAGATCAAGACAACAAACCTTGACACCATGAGCGATGACGACATAGCCCAATACCTTGATTCCCTAAAAGCATCCTACAGCAACCCACAATAAGTGGTTGATGGTTGTTGACTGTTGACCCTAGGACCTAGAATCTATACTGTACAATCATGTACCAGTAGTTCGTAGTACGAGGTACACGTCTGTACAACCCTGTACAACCAGTCAAAAGTTTTCCACAACTTTAAAATAAAGATGTTTACTTTTGTTATTTATTTTAGTAAAATAAAACCACAATAAAGGAGAAAGAAAAATGAAAAAAGCAAAACTACCTAAAGTAACTACTATGATCGGCAACGACAAAGTATTATTTAAACTTGTTAACCCTAAGCAGCAAGGAAGTAAATCACATGAGATTTATGGAAAAGCACAGAAAGCTACCACAGTTAAGGAAGCATTCGAACAGGGTTATAGATCAATAGATATCGCATACGATACTATGAATAATGGCAAATTTAAAAAGCCTAATGTTCTTATCGCAAGATATCTTAAGAAAGACCACAAGGAATTATATTTGACATTCCTTAAGGAATTCGAAGGCGCAAAGCTAAGTAAGGAAATGCAAGACAACCTTAACGAATTCACAAAAATAATCAGTAAGTTATAATATAACAAGGGGCCTTCGGGCCCCTTTTTTTTAACCTTGATCGTTGATCACCGTTGATCTGTTGACTCTTGATCACAGCTTTTGCTGTTTAAGTAGGGAGTAGGGAGTAGGAGGTATATATAATATATATAACAATTATTATGGCGCAAGTCGGCGCATCTCTGATCAACTATAATATATATATGTTTCAAATTGTTTTAATTTTTTATATTCTAATTTTAGAAAGGAAAAAGATGGATACTATAATTTATCTATTATTTATGGGGTTTTTGTTTTATTTATCCTCACATTTTTTTTAAAAAAAAGATGAAAAATAATTTTACTTTTTTCGAAAAGTATGAAATAAATATACTATCTTTAATATAAAGATAGAAAGGAGAAAGAGAAAATGAGTAAATCTAAAGTAGATGAAAAAGGAAAAGGAAAACTAAATAAATTTCCTTCTTCTTTAATTAGAATTAAAGATAATTTAATTCTTCATCGTTTAGTAAACGATAAAAAAGGAAAATCGTTTATTAGATTAGAGAATTATAAATTCTCTACTACTATTGAAAATTCCGTTAAAAACGGAATGAGTAAAGACGATTACGATTATAATACTTCTAAGCTTAAAACTATCTATTCGATAGATTTAAAAAATCTTAATAAAGATTTTAAATTAAGATACTTAGATACTATTAATCTAAATCTTTCATTTCTTAAAGATACTAAAATTTCTAATAAGGAAGAATTAGTAAATTTAAATAAGAAAGCTTTAGAGATAGTAAATAAATTATAATCTAAGTTAATTTTTTTCTACGAGGAAAATAAAATTCCTCGTAGAATATTCGTATTAAGTTTAACGAAAAACTTCGTATAAGTTTCAGAAAAAACAGGTGCCTGTGCCTGTAGGAGCGAGTAGCGACTGAACAAATAGCTTTTATATGTATAAATTTCATATATAAATAATTGATGGCTTTTCTCGTAGCAAACATTCCACCTATTGAAGTTTATGTAAAAAAAGAGTATCTTTATGACCATGAAAAAGGTCATGGAGAATTTGAAAAAGGTGTTTGGGTCACTGCTAAGTCGATTACCGGCAGAGCTTTGTATTTCGAAACGTACTTATATAATTCTGGCGCTCTTTTTGATAAGCTGCCTATATCTGCTTTCTGCTCAAAGCCAGTAAAGCCAGAAGAAAGTTTACCATTAGAAGAGTTACAGTTATGGGATTGTTTCAGTTACCACATTTCTGTTATAGAAAAGTGTAACGCAGGAACAGGTCGTTGTAAGTATTTCTCACCAAATAAAAATTGGCATTACGGAGTTTATCTGTTTACGATAGATTCTGCACACGCCGATCCTAACATTCCTAACTGTGGTTACTCAGAAGTTCCTAGTCAACATAAGTCTTTCAATATTATTGAATTAGATAATGGTCATTATGCAGCTCAACCAAATAATCGAGTTATATTTTACGATAAAAGTTTGTCTCCGAAAGAAATGACGTTCCCTGATTATAAAGTTTCTACTATTGAATATAGTGTCGAGCATCATTCTAAATGGGTTGCAGGAGATGATGAAAGTTTCTTTTATGAACTTAGAGATACTACAAAAAGCTGAACAGATATTACTAGATAAAAAGGCTCCTCAAGAGATTCGAGAGAAAGCTTTTCTTGTAATTAAAAATCAAAAAGAAAAACAGGAAGTATCTGGAGCACAAACTTCTGTACTAAAGTTTGCTCAACATATGTATAACGGCTATAGTACTCCTGCTCATATACAATTAATTGCTAAAAGTTTAGAGGCTCTTGAACGAGATGAATTTGATCGTCTAGCTATATTCATGCCACCAAGACATGGAAAGTCTATGTTATGTTCCGAGATGTTTCCTGCCTGGTTCCTTGGTCGTAATCCTAAAAACTTTGTTATTCAATCTACTTATGCTCAAGAACTAGCTGATGACTTTGGACGCAAGGTTCGTAACCATGTGAAATCGGAAGAGTTCCTTAAAGTTTTTCCGAACACGACACTTCGAGATGATTCTACTTCAGCGAAACGTTTTCATACAGTTCAAGGTGGAACATACTCAGCGGTCGGTGCGGGTGGTGCAATTACAGGTCGTGGTGCACACTTGTTAATTATTGATGATCCGATAAAAGGGCGAGAAGATGCTGAATCTCAAGTTCAAAGAAGAAATCTTATCGAGTGGTATAAATCGGTCGCATTCACACGATTAATGCCTGGCGGAAAAGTAATCATCATTCAAACGAGATGGCACGAAGAAGATCTCGCAGGTTGGGTTTTAGAAAACGAACCAGGAGCATGGAAAGTTTTAGATCTCCCTGCGCTTAACGATAACGGGGATGCCCTGTGGCCAGAAGCTTATCCCGTAGAAAAATTAAAAAAGATTCAAGCGACAGTCGGAGAAAGAGTTTGGCAAAGTTTGTACCAGCAGAAACCGAGTGCGGAGCAAGGACAAATTTTAAAAAGAGATTGGTGGCGTGTATGGGAGAAAAAAAGATTACCAGGATGTCATACGATTATTCAATCGTGGGATACTGCGTTTAGTGCGAAAGAAACTGCAGACTATTCAGCTCGAACTACATGGGGAGTGTTTACACATATAGACGAAGAAGGAAGAGATCAAGCTTGTATAATTTTATTAGAGATGTGGCGTAATCGTGTCGAGTATCCTGAACTAAGAAAAGAAGCTCAACAATCTTTTTTCGATTGGAAGCCCGATGTCGTCTTAGTCGAGAAACGAGCATCAGGACAGAGCTTACTTCAAGATTTAAGAAGAGCAGGTGTTCCTGTAAAAGAATTTACACCAGATCGAGATAAAGTTTCGAGAGCCCATGTCGTAGCATCAATGTTAGAAACAGGATTAGTTTGGGTTTTAAATGAAGCGTGGGTCGATGATTTAATTCAAGAATGTGCTTCCTTTCCTTATGGAAAGCACGACGATTTAGTAGATACAACTACTCAAGCGTGGCAACTTATACGAGATAACTATTTAGTTTCTCACCCTTTAGATCCAGAAGATGAAGAATGGGACGATAAACCTTATCGCTTAGTACAGAAAAAGTCCTTTTACAGTTAATAAAATATCGTTATAGTATTTTCATTATGGCAAGTATGTACAAAGCGACCAAACCTATGCCGGCGAAATCTAGTCCTAATTATGCGAAAGCTTTAATAGATGAAGATGATCGTTTCTACGATAAATATCCAGCGTGTCGTCAAGATGATGAAATGCTCGTTGAAGCTATGAACAATCCAGGAAAAGAAATTACCAGCGAAAGCATGCAAGAAACACCTATGAAAGTAAGTGGCATGATGGTCATTAAAATTAAGGGGTAAATTATGAAAGGCGATTTAAACAAAGACGGCAAGATGTCATCTTATGAAAAGAAACGTTCAATGGCTATTGAAAAAGCTATGATGAAAAAGGGCGGCAAGAAAAAGAAGATGACTAAAAAGAAAATGTCTAAAAAAGACATGATGAAAAAACTAATGAAGATGAGGAAGAAAAAATAGTCATGGGCGGAAGTAGATATGATGAATTAAGAGCACTTCTAGAGGAAGCACAAGAAGCAGGAGATGATGATAAGATTATAGAAATCGAATCTGATATTGCAAAAGAATTCCCAGAAGATGATGATTAATGGCTCGAAAACGAGATAAGCAACCTCCTAAGACGAAGAAATATTTTCGCTCTACGAAAAGTGGTGCGGGTATGACTAAGGCGGGTGTAGCTCGTTATCGAAGAGAGAACCCAGGTTCTAAATTAAAAACTGCTGTTACAGGGAAAGTTAAAAAAGGAAGTAAGGCAGCTAAGAGAAGAAAATCTTACTGTGCTCGTTCCGCAGGACAAATGAAGAAGTTTCCTAAAGCAGCCAAAGATCCTAATTCTAGATTACGTCAAGCTAGAAGAAGGTGGAAATGCTAAGAGCATTATTTACGAAACAGATATCTAATGGCAAAAAGAAAAAAACTAAAAAGAGCACCAAAAGAAAAAGGCGTTCCAAAAAAATATCTTAGTGGAACTTCTGGTAAATTAAGATCAAGAAGAGCTGCAGCTATTAGAAAAAGAGGAAAAGATTATAAGGGAGAGGGAGCACTTCCTGGCGATCTTGATTCAAAAGGAAGATACAAGGGCGGTGCTAAAAAAAGTAAACACACAGCAAAATTTAAAAGGATGTACGGATAATGTCTAAAGTAACTAAAGCACTTCAAAATAAAGCAAAGAAAACAGGTAAGTCTGTATCTACGTTAAGAAAAATATATAATCGAGGGCTAGCAGCTCATAGAACTTCGGGACACCGCACGGGTGCTTCTCCACACGCATGGGCGATGGCTAGAGTTAATTCAGCTACTACGGGTGGTAAAGCCGCTAAAGTAGATGCTGATATTTTAAAGGGTAAAAAAAGTAAAAATAGAAACCCAGATGGTACGAAGAAAAAAACTAAAAAGAAAGGCAAGAAAAAATAATGACAAAAAATGAAGCTCTGTTAGAATCGCAAAGGAAACAAATTAAAAAATTAGAAAAAGAAATAGTTAAATATCAATCACGAGAATCTCAAAAGAACGAAGCACTAAAAGAAAAAGATTTGCATATAAAATTTTTAACAGATCGCTTATCTCAATGGGCAGATAAATTTTTTGACTTACGAACCAACTTTATAAATTTACCTTTATCAAAACAAATAGAAAAACAAAGAGAGATGCAAAGTGGCGGAATCGGACAATAATATAGAAGATATATTATCTGTATCTGAAGATGGATCTGTAGAAGTAGATATTTCTGAAGAAGAGCAGGAAGAAGAGGAATTTGTAAATCCTTATGAAACAGATCATTATGCTAATTTAGCAGACGGATTAGATAAAGATAGACTAGCAGAAATTTCTTCAGATCTTCTAACTAAATTTGAAAACGATAAATCTTCTAGAAAAGATTGGGAAGATCAATACTCTAAAGGATTAAAAATGTTAGGAGTTATTTCTGAAGATAGAGATGACCCATTTCCTGGTGCTTCAGGTGTACACAATCCTTTAATGGCAGAAGCAGCAACTCAGTTTCAAGCTAGAGCTGTAGCTGAGATGTTTCCACCAGGAGGCCCTGCTAAAACTCAGATCATAGGAAAGATAACTGAAGAAAGAGAACGTCAAGCTCAAAGAGTACAAGAGTTTATGAACTATCAGATTACTCAACTAATGCCAGATTACTTTAGCGAGTTAGATCAGATGTTATTTAACTTATCTCTTGCAGGTTCAGCATTTAAAAAAGTATATTACGATACTGCTACAGATCAAGTATGTGCAAAGTTCATACCTGCTGAAGATTTAGTAGTTTCATATACCACCACTGAATTAGATACTAGTCCTCGATATACGCAGATTATGAAATTAACTACTAATGATGTTAAAAAATACATGAAATCTGGTTTTTATCGAAACATAAAACTATCAGATCCAAGTGATGATGGTGAAGAAAGTCGTGTTCAACAAACTTTAGATGAAATAGACGGAATTACAGGAAGCTTAAGTGATCAAAATAGACAAGTTTTAGAATTTCATGTCGATTATAATTTAGAAGATAACGAAGAAGAAATAGAATTACCTTACATTATTACGATAGATCGTGCTACATCACAAGTTTTAGCTATTAGACGTAACTACAAAGAAGATGATAAACTAAAAAATAAGCGAGTTTACTTTATTCATTATAAATATTTACCTGGTTTAGGCTTTTACGGCTTTGGTTTAATACATATGATAGGTGGATTACAGCATGCAAGCACTGGTGCGTTACGTGCATTACTAGATAGTGCAGCTTTCGCTAACTTAAACGGAGGATTTAAGGCAAAAGGTGCTAGAATTGAAGGTGGAGATATAACTGTATCGCCTGGTGAATGGGTAGAAGTAGAAGCTTATGGCGATGATTTAAGAAAATCGTTTATTCCTCTTCCATTTAAAGAACCATCGCCTACTTTAATGCAGTTATTAGGAATTTTAACTGAATCTGGTAGAAGATTTTCGTCTATTGCTGATGCTATGGTCGGAGATGCAGCTTCATCTGCTCCTGTAGGAAGCATTGTAGCTCAAATAGAGCAAGGTTCTAAGGTATTTAGTGCTATACATAAGCGATTACACATGTCTCAAGGTAAAGAACTAAGACTAATTGGAGAATTAAACGGAGAATTTTTAGATAATGAGTATCCTTACGAAGTTATAGGCGATGAAAAGATGGTAAGACGAAAAGATTTCGATGGACGTGTAGATATTATACCCGTTAGTGACCCAAATATCTTTTCTGCTTCTCAAAGAATAGCGATGGCGCAAACTGAACTTCAATTAGCTCAATCTGCTCCTCAAATTATAGATGTAAAGAAAGCTTATGAAAGATTAATTAGAGCTTTAAACATACCAGAGCCTGAAGAATTACTAATTGAAGAAATGGAACCTAAAAGAATGGACCCCGTATCTGAAAACATGGCACTTTTAAATGGAAAACCAATAAAATCTTTTGCTGATCAAAATCACACAGCTCATTTAGCCGTTCATCAACAATTTTTAGCAGATCCACGATTTGGTGGAAATAAACAGGCACTTGAAGCTATATTAGGTCCTATGTTAGCTCATATGGGAGAACATTTAGCGTATCAATATAAAGGAACAATGCAAAGTATAGGACAACAAGCAGGATTACCAGTTAATATTCCTGATATGAGTTCAGATGAAGAACAACAAGAATTATCTCCTGAAGCTGAAAATGCTTTATCACAATTTGAAGCTCAAACTGCTCAATTATTAGCTCAAAGTCAACCACCTAATGAAGAACAAATGAAAGAGCAAAGAGAATCTCAAAAAGATCAAGCTGAACTTGCATTAAAAGGAAAAGAAATGCAAATAAGAGAAGCACGTTTCGTTGAGGGAGTTAAAAAAGACGCTAGAGTTCAAGATAGATTAGAAAGAGAATCTAAGCTAAAAGCGGTCGATCAAGCTATAAAAATAGCAGAAAGGAAAGATGCTGCAAGGAAAGAAAAGTCTTAGGCCTACAGGAGAGGAAATTAGACAAGCTAAAAAATTTCTTCAAAATAAAAAAGTAAAGCCTCAAGTTATTAAGCCTAACTTATTTGCTATGGCTTCAAAAGAAATAAATAAAGATTATGATCAAACTTTGCAATCTATTTTAGAAATATTAAATGCTAAAAATAACAGAAGCAATTCAAGAAGAAATTAAAAAACTTAGAAGAGATTTATCTGAACGAACAGTTAATCCAGGTTTTAATACTAACGAACAATATATTAAAACTATCGGAATTGTTTATGGTTTAGATAGAGCCAGAGATATTATTAAAGATATTTCTGAACGATACATGAAAGGAGATATACTCGAAGATGAGTAATATTGTCATGAATAACGATTGGCATACAGATAATGATATAGCCGATCCTAAAGAACTACCGATACCATGCGGTTATCGAATACTTATTCGACCAGTTGCACCTATTAAAAAAACTCAAGGTGGAATTATTCTAACTGATAAAGCTGTAGAAGATCAAACGTATCTTAACAGTAAAGGAAGAGTTATAGCTATGGGAAGTGAGTGTTACGACACAAAAAATCCATGGTGCAAAATTGGAGATTTTGTAGTATATGGTAGATATGCAGGAAGTAAGATTGACGTTGGTGGCGTTAAGATGCTCCTGATAAATGATGATGAAGTATTAGCTGTTCTACCGAACCCTGATATTTTAACGACTAAAGTATAAACACGTGATTCACCCTCACGCAATACATGGGAGGTTAAACCATGATAGACGAAGAACTAAAAGAAGTCGAGGTAACCCTCGATGAAGAAAAAGAAGAACAGGACAATCAAAATCCAATTGAAAAAGCAATCAATGAAGAACAGTTGGATTCTGAAGGAGATTCTGTATCGGAAGCAGTGGGAGAAGAAAAGCCTGCACTAGAAACCGAACTTTCTACAATTAAATCTGAAATAGAAGAAATAAAAAAAGAACCTTATTCTGAAAGAGTAAAAAAACGTATTGCTAAAGAAGTTGCAAAGACTAGAGCTGCAACAGAAAAAGCTAAGCTACTTGAAGAAAGGTTAGCTAAGATAGAATCTTCTATGGAAGAAAAAGAAAAAGAAGAGAAGGAAGTTCAATATAAAACCGTGTCCCAACAGTTAAAAGAAGCTATCGAATCTGGTGAAACTGATAGACAAGTTGAATTAATGGAAGCTATGTCAGATCTAAGACAAAATAAAGTTAAAGAATCAGTGCAACCAAAAACTGAAACAGCTGAAGATAAAATTAAGGCAGTTCCAGAATTAGCTAAAGGTTGGATAGAAAATAATAAACACTGGTGGAATCAACCTGGTTTTAGAGAGGCTACGTCTTTATCTTTTGGTATTGATACTCAATTAGTAGAAGAAGGTTTTGACGTAAATGATCCGGAATATTACGAAGAATTAGATAAAAGAATATCTAAGTTTTTTCCTGATTTGATAAAACCACAGGAAACAGCCGATAAAAACACTTCACAAGATGATAAAAAAACTGTATCTTCAGAACAGAAGAGAGTGCAATCGCCAGTTGCAGGTGTTTCTCGATCTACATCGGGTTCTGCTAAAAGCGTTAAGCTGTCGTCTGATGATTTAGCAAATGCTAAAAAATTCGGAATAGATATTAGCGATCCAGCGGCACTGAAAAGATATGCAAAAGAAGTTGCAAGTCTTTCAATACAGGACAAACAATAGAAGGAGCCTGATAAATGACAACTAAAGAAACACGAGATGAGCTTTCTCGTAAAAAAGCTTGGAGACCGCCATCATTGTTAGAGGCGCCACCAGCGAGGCCAGGATATAGGCAACGTTGGGTAGCGACTAGCATTTTAGGTCAAGATAACCCAACTAATTGGGCAAAACGAATGCGAGAAGGTTGGCAACCTAGAGATCCTAAAAATTTACCAAAGGATTTTCCGGTTGCTACAATTGAACATGGAAAATTTGCCGGTTACATTGGCGTTGAAGGAATGGTTCTCTGCGAAATGCCAGAGGAAATGGTTGCTGAACGTAATAATTATTATGCTCAAAAAACACACAACCAAGAACTTGCAGTCAGTAATGACTTACATAGAGTAGAACAACCAGGTAATCCTATCCAACGAGAACATAGATCTAAAACGACAACAGGTGGTGAGTAAGGCAATGGCAATTTTAAGGAGGTAAAAATAAAATGGCTAACGCAAATCAACCACAAGGTTTTGTGCCACTAAGACACTTAACCGGCGGCATGATTAGAGCCAATGAATACCTAATCGAAAACGGTCAAGCTCAAAATTTCTTTTCTGGCGATATCGTAGATCTCGGAGCAGATGGATTTTTAGATAGCTTTGCTAATGCAGATAAAGCGATTGGTGTATTTTACGGCGTTGAGTATGTCGATGAAACTACAGGTGATGTGAAGTTCTTAAAAAAATGGGCTTCAGGCACCACTGTGAAAGCAGGAACAGAAGTAAAGGCTTATGTATATGATGATCCAATGATTACCTATAAAATACAAGCAGGAAACGGTTCAATAGCTCAAGCTAATATTGGTGAGACAGCTAATGTATTATTAACTGCAGGTAATTCTACTTATGGATACTCACAACATGAGTTAGACAATGATACTCTTTCAAATGGATCAAGAGTCCTAAGAGTATTAAGATTAATTGATATGCCAGAAAATGATTTCGGTGCTGATGCGAAAGTTGAAGTTACTATTAATCAACATAGATTGGCAGTTCAAGGCGCAGGAATCTAAGGAGTAAGTTATGGCATTAAATAGATCTTTATTTACAAAACAACTTAACTTAGGCCTCAACACTATTTTTGGTATGGAATATGACCGTTACCCAGAGCAGTGGAGAGAATTATTTTCTGTTGAACAATCACAAAAAGCTTTTGAAGAAGATGTACAAATGATTGGTTTCGGTGCAGCTCCTACTAAAGCAGAAGGCGCAGCCATCTCTTACGAATCAGGAAGAGAAGGTACCGTATCAAGATACACACACGAGACAATCGCATTAGCATTCTCAATTACTGAGGAAGCTGAAGAAGATGGTCTTTACGGTTCTCTTGGTGCAAAATACGCTAAAGCTTTAGCAAGATCAATGCAGCACACAAAAGAAATTAAAGGTGCGAACATCTTAAACAACGGCTTTAACACAGTAACAGGCGGTGATGGAGTAAGCATGCTTAACTCAGCTCACCCACTTGGCGGTGGCGGAACAGCTTCTAACATTTTAGGAACTGCAGCTGACTTATCCGAAACATCTCTAGAAACTATGTTAATTCAGATTTCTGAAATGACAGATGACAGAGGTATTCCGGTTGCAGCAACAGGTCAAAAATTGATCGTTCCACCAGAGCTAATGTTTATTGCTGAAAGAATCGTAAACAGTAATTTAAGACCAGGAACAGCTGATAACGATATTAACGCTATGAAATCTATGGGTATGATCCCAGGTGGAGTAGCAGTTAATCAACGTTTAACTGATCCAGATGCGTTCTTCTTAATGACAGATGTGCCAGATGGCTTGAAGCATTTCGTAAGACGTAACTTAAAGAAAGCTGTTGAAGGTGATTTTGAAACAGGAAACTTACGCTACAAAGTATCTGAAAGATACTCTTTCGGTTTTACCGATTGGAGAGGAATCTTCGGAACTCCAGGCGCAGCCTAATAATTAATTAAAGTGAGGGTGATATGCCCTCACTTCCCTAAGACATAAATGACTACTAAGGAGGTAGACTAATGGGTACAACAACTTTTTCTGGCCCGATAAAAGCCGGAACAATTAGAGATACATCAGGTACAACAGTTGGAACTGATGTAACAAATGTAGGTTCTGTCGTAATGGCACAATCTAAAGTAATCGATATTATAGGAGCAGACGCAAACGATCAAGTATGCGCAACTATTCCTGCTAACTCTCAGATTATAGACGTAATTTTAAACGTTACCACAGTTAATAACGATGGTGGTGCTGCTACTGTTAGCGTAGGAACTTCAGCTGATCCAAATGCATTTCTTAATGCAGTAAATGTAAAAGCTTTAGCAACTACTCATGGAACTTTAGATACTGAAGCTACTGATGTAGGAACTACAGATATACAGGTTTTAGCAGATTTTGCTGCCGCCAGTAACGATGGTACTACTGGTGCAGCTACTGTAACTGTACTATACATTCAAAATAATAACTTATCTTAATATAAATAGGGCCTTTTAAAGGCCCTTTTATTTGTATATAGTTAACATTATGGCGAAAGGTTTAGATAAATTAATTTACGATCCTAGTTTAGAACAACAACCAGACTTTTTTGAAATACAAAAGAAATTACAAGAAAAAAATAAAGATATAAAATCTTCTGAAGAAGAAGAAGTTCTAGACGTAGATCTTGGTGCAGATAGCGATTCAGATGACTCTAGTGATAAAGTAGATGACTCTAGTGATAAAGTAGATGAAGCAGCTTCTCAATTAGCTAAATATGCGGATGCTTATAAAAAAATATCTGCAAATTCATCAGCAATAAAACCAAAAGCAGGAGCAAACTTAATGGGAGCAACTAGATCTATGAGCCCATTTGGTGCATTAGGAAAAGTAGAACAATCTTCAAGCCCATATTTTGCTTCTCAAGGAGCATTAACTAATGCTAAATTTAAAGATATAAATAATAAAATTCAAACTTTAAGAAAAATTTTACAAGGAGGTGTAAATGTCTAGTTCAGATATTTTCGCTAAGAGCACTACTACAACAGGAAGCGATGTTACTTTATTCGCTGGACCAGCAAGAATAAAAGGTTTTATTGTAACTCCTACAGGAACTGCTGGTACTGTTACTTTTAAAGACGGAAGTTCAACACTATTTGCGTTAAGCACAGCTGCGTCTGCAGCTTCTGGTCCAGTTCAGATTTCTTTACCATCTGAAGGGATTAAGTGTTCAACTAACGTTGCAGTAAATTTAACTGCAGGTGTATCAGCGATAACAGTATTTATGGCGTAATGGCTACATCAGGTACAGCTACTTTTAACTTAACGGTTACTGATGCGATTGAAGAAGCTTTAGATCGTATTGGTGGAAATCCTATTTTAGGTTATGATATACGTTCAGCGAAACGTAGTCTTAACGTTATGTTTGCAGATTGGGCTAATCGAGGAGTTAATCAGTGGACATTAGAAAAGAAAACTTTATCTTTAACTGCGAATACATCTTCATATACTTTAGATAGAGATACTGTAGATATAGTCGATTTATATGTAACTAGAGATACTACAGATTTCGCTGTTCAAAGAATTAGTTTAACTGACTATAACGCATATCCTAATAAAGCAACTACAGGAAGAGTAACTCAATACTATTTACAAAAAGATAAAACCCCTGTTTTATTTTTTTACCCAGCACCAGAAAATGCTACAGACACAGTTACATATTGGAGAATAAGAAAAATACAAGACGTTTCAGCTTTAAGTTCTAGTGGTAGTGAGCAAGATATTGATATTCCTTTTAGATTTTATGAATGTATGGTAGCAGGATTAGCATACTATATGGGAATGAAAAGAGCAGGAATAGATTTAACTAAAATATCTTTTTTAAAAGCTGAATATGAAACTGCTTTTACTAGAGCAAAAGACGCAGATCTAAATGAAACATTTAGAATAGTTCCAGGTTATAGAAGTGGTTTTTAACAATAGACGTAGACCAGTAAAAGCACCTTCTTTTCCTTTTGCAAGGGGAACGTATGCTAGAGCTATTTCAGATCGTTCAGGTTTAGAATATCCATATAGAGAAATGGTTCGTGAATGGAATGGATTATTAGTTCATATAAGCGAGTATGAACCTAAACATCCTCAATTAGATCCTATTGTATTTAATGATCCAGAAGCGTTAAAAAATGCTAGACCACAAGCACCTCTTTCAGCTACAGGAGGTGTACCAAATCAAATATCAGTAACTTTCCCTGGCACGTTTGGAGACACAGGTAAAAACGTAGCGGTAGCTACAGGGAATTCAATCGGATTGGAGTTAGGAAATGTCTCAGTCGTTATCAGCTGATAATGCATATCTTATGTTATGCACACCTTGTTATGGTGGCGTAATGCACGAAGCTTATTTTCATAGCGTTGTAAAATTATTACAAGAAGCTAAAAATAATAATTATAAAATTCACATTAACACAATGGGAAATGAAAGTCTTATTACTAGAGGAAGAAACACTATGGTTTCTCAATTTATGGATAGCGAATACTGTACTCATTTACTATTTATAGATGCTGATATAGCGTTTAGACCTGAATTAGTTACTAAATTAATAAATTTTGATAAAGACGTAGTTACAGCTGTGTATCCTAGAAAATCTATTGAATGGCAAAATCTTAATTACTATTTAAAAAAAGGAAATACAGATTCGATAGAACAGAAATTATTAGGATATAATTTGAATTTTGCAGATCCTTTAAATATAGAAGTAGATAATGGTTTCGTAGAAGTATTAGATGCTGCAACTGGATTTATGTTAATTAAAAAAGATGTATTTGTAAAAATGAGAGAAAGTTATCCAGAGTTAAAATATAAATCAGATCAGATTATTAATAATAAATCTTATTCAAGCGATTGGTGTTATTCCTTTTTTGATTGTATGATAGATCCAGATAGCAAACGATATTTAAGTGAAGATTACACATTTTGTCGAAGATGGCAAAAAATAGGCGGTAAAATATACTCAGAAATACAAAGCCCTTTAACTCATTTTGGCACATATGCATTTAAAGGAAATGTATCGCATAAATTTGCAAAAAAAGATAATATAGACATATAATGGCAACGACATACTCAGATCTAAAAACGGACATTCAAACTTGGATGCAAAACACTGGTACTGATTTTACTAATCAATTAGACACTTTTATTAATAATACAGAACAACGATTACTAAGAGAAATTGATCCTGAAGCTTTTACATTTAATAAATTTAGTACTTTAACTAGTGGAAATAGGTTTATGAATAACCCAGATGATCTTTTAATTATAAAAAACCTTTTAATACAAAACGGAGATGATAGAATCTTTCTTGAGATGAAAACTGATGAATTTATATATGAATTTTGGCCTGACGCAAGTCAAACAGGAGTGCCTAAATTTTTTGCAAATTTTGATGACGATTCTACTTTAATAGCGCCGACACCGAATTCTAATTTTACAGTAGAAATGCAATACATAGCCCGTATACCAACTCTTTCAGGATCTAATACAACTAATTGGTTAACTGAATACGCTGACGATGCATTATTATACGGTTGTTTATCTGAAGCTTCTATATTTACAAAAAATATGGAAGATTATGCGTTATATGATAAAAGATATCAGGAAATTGTTCTAGGATTGAATAATCAATCTCGAAGAAGAAGAAGAACTGACTACGAATTTCCTGCTAGTCCGGCTGGTACGGATACCTTAACAGGAAGCCAATAAGGAGGTAAGACATGGCAATAACACAAGCACTCTGCACTGTATTTAAAGAGGACTTAATGAACGCAGGAAGAAATCTAACTTCTGATACATTAAAGTTAGCTTTATATACAAGTTCAGCATCACTAGGAGCAGCAACAACTGCTTATTCTACATCGAATGAAATATCTGGTTCAGGTTATTCAGCAGGTGGCGCAACACTATCTAGCGTAGCTGTTACTACTGACGGAACTACAGCAATCTTCGATGCAGCAAACGTAACGTTTACTAGTGCTACAATTACAGCAAGAGGAGCATTGATTTATAATAGCTCAAATTCTAACTCAGCTATTTGCGTATTAGATTTTGGTAGTGATAAATCATCTTCAAATGGAACTTTTGAAATACAGTTTCCTGCTGCTAATGCTAGTAATGCTTTAATTAGAATCGCATAGGAGTTTTAATTGGCATTTGTAGTAAACGATAGAGTAAAGGAAGAAACAACCACGACAGGAACTGGCACAGTAAACTTAGCCGGAGCCGTTGCAGGTTTTGAATCTTTTGTATCAGGAATAGGTAATAGTAATAATACCTATTACGCTATCGTAAGTGATTCAGCATTTGAGGTAGGTATAGGAACAGTTACTGATGCTAGTCCTGATACATTATCGAGAGATACGATAATTAGTAGTTCAAATTCTGATAGTGCTGTCAATTTCGGAGCAGGAACTAAAACTGTATTTTGCACTTTACCTGCTTCTAAAACAATATACATTGATAATAACGGCGATGCCGTAGGAGCAGCCTCTCCGGCTTTCGCTACTAAAATGGCATTAATGCTATAAATGAGGAAATAATGGCACAAGATTTTGAAAGAAAAATACCATATAATTCATCAGGAAATATTGCGATCGGTACGACAGCTAGAACAGTTTTAACATCTAACTCAGATGACACTATTATAGGAATTAGATTAACTAACATTACTAACGCTACAATAAAAGCGAATGTTTATATTACAAGTACAGCTAGTGGTGGATCTGCTGATTCATTTTTAGCTTATCAATATCCTATCGCAGCAGGAGGTGGAGTAGAGTTAATAGATGGTGGTTCTAGAATTGTATTACAAAGTGGCGATGTTTTAAAAGTTCAAAGCGATACAGCTTCTAGCTTACATGGTTGGGTATCTTTAGTTGATTCAGCAAGCACGTAGGAGATAGTATGGGCTACTTAGGAAATCCAGTTACAAAAAATTTCACAACCACCACATCAGTTCAAACATTAACCGGTGATGGTTCTGTATCATACGCACTTTCTGCAGCGGCAGCCGTGCCGGAAGATATTGCGGTTTTGCGTAATGGCGTTCGTCAAAAACCAACGACAGACTATTCAGTCAACGGTGCGCAAATTACTTTTACTACAGCTTTAGCATCAAGTGATACTTGTTTTGTTATTTTCTTAAACGGAATTTTATTAGATCAAAACACACCAGGTGCAAACAGTATTCAACCAAGCATGATGACATCATTTAATGGCGTCTTTGAAAATTTACAAACTATAACCGCTACGACTACAGTAGCGTCAACCGATAACGCATTCTTAGCGGGACCTGTGACATTTACAGGAACAATTACAGTGGAGGGTAATCTTACAGTCGTATGAGTACACTTGA